>Ga0105050_10003653_pt1 | contig 21096 bp, 14 predicted proteins | sample FRY01_FD_78088 | JGI IMG/M metagenome (GOLD analysis project Ga0105050, IMG submission 78088) | Freshwater microbial communities from Lake Fryxell liftoff mats and glacier meltwater in Antarctica - FRY-01 | ecosystem: Environmental > Aquatic > Freshwater > Ice > Glacier meltwater ...
ACCTGCAATTGTATCTCAATGAGTTTATTTATAAACTCAATAGACGATATTTTGGAGACAAGATATTTGATAAGCTAGTAATAGCAAGCATTACAGCGACTGGAAACTAAACGGATATGCAAATTAAAAATTAGTACTCCTAAATCTTTATTTTAATGATATATTAAAATTTTCACAATTCAGTTTAACTGATAATCTGGGTTTAGTTTTGTAGGTACTGGCGCATTGGTTTTTATCCTCCAATCATTTAATGCCTTATGTAATGTTTTTAATATTTCAGGATTTTTTTCTGATACATCTTCTTGCTCTCCTAAATCTGTTTCTAAATTATAAAGTTCTAATTCACCATCTTCGAAATATTCATGAAGTTTCCATTTTCCTTTTCTAATTATGCTTCCCGGACGTGTTCTAAATAATGAATCTCGCGTTCCATCTTTTTTAGCATTAACAATTTCTAAATAGATTGGAAAATGCCAAAATAAAGCTCTTTCATCTAGCGACTTATCCTCACTTACTAATGATAACAAAGAATTGCCATCTAAACTATAATCTGTTTTATCATTAATTGCTTCTATGATTGTTGGGTAAATATCTAAACCCGTAATTGGTATATTTATATGTTTTGCTTCTTCTATCCTATTTGGCCATCTGATTATAAAAGGTACGCGAATACCGCCTTCATAATACGAACCTTTTCCTGAGCGCAAAGGGAATTGAGATGATACCGAAGCCAATCCACCATTGTCTGACGTGAAAATAAGTAAGGTATTTTCTTCAATTTTAAGATCTTTTATTGCTTTTAAAAGTCTTCCAACATTTTCATCCATTGATTCTACCATTGCTCCATACGCAGCATTAAAACGATCATCTCCCTTAATTTTAGTTTTATATTTATCTACTAAATGTTGCTTTCCTTGCAGTGGTGTGTGAACTGTAAAATAGGGTAAGTAAAGAAAAAAAGGTTTTTCTTTATTATTATTAATGAACTTAATAGCCTCGTTTGTTAGTCTATCTGTTAGATATTCACCATCAGGACCATCTGTGATATTGTTGTTTTTATAGGGACTAAAATAAGATTTAGGATGCCCTTGTTCGCCTCCTCCAATATTAATATCAAAGCCTTGGGTTTTAGGATCTTTTCCTAAATGCCATTTCCCAATTGTAGCATTTGTGTAGCCATTTTTTTTTAGAGCTTCAGCTAGCGTAAAAAATTTATCTCCTAAAACGTTTGTGTTTTCAATTGGAATTAATTTTCGGTTTTTTGATTTCCCTCTTTCTGAACTTCCTACCGTATAAACTCCATGTTTTGGCCCGTTTAGCCCTGACATAATGGAAGCTCTGCTTGGTGCACAGTTTGCAGCAGGTGCATAAGCATCAGTAAAAACTACACTTTGAGTGGATAAGTTGTCTAAATAAGGTGTTTCATAAATGGGGTTTCCCATAAAACCCAAATCGCTCCAACCTAAATCATCTACCACAATAAAAATTATATTTGGATTTTTCATTTCATTTATCCCACCTCTACTCGCAGGTTTACAAGAAAAAATAGCCATGATGATAGATATAGATAAATATTTTCTTGATATAAAGTTTTTATAATTCATATTTATAGCTTGTTGGTTAATATGTTTAGTTCTGTAATAAAAACTTAGAATTATTTTTTAAATGTTAATCTCAAAAAAAGTTCAAAAATCTTGTATTTTTATAATTAATTACCCATTTTATTTTTATAGAGAATATTTTTATAATTAATTTCAGATTACGGGCTTGTTTTCAAGACTTGTGTATCTATCGACCAAGTGATGCCCTCATCATTTTTAATCCTTATTCGGTAAAAATAATTGGTGTCTTTTTGTAAACCTTTTAAGGTTATGGTATTGTCACCAAGATTAACATTAATAGGAATAATATTTTGCCATTTATCTTCCTTGGTTAGCCCTTCTTCTGTTCCATAAAAAACTTCAGCGGAAGCATTGGTACCTAAATCTGAAATATTAACAATTAGTTTCGCGGAATTGCGTAATACTTCCATTGGAGCCTTTTCTATAAAGGTCGCAGGTATTTTATACAACTCGTTCAAATTATTTCCTTTGAGATAAGCTGGTATCTCATCTAGATTATTAATGATAAGAGTTTTCTTTTCAATCCCAAGTTCACCCCAACCGCCCATTTGCATTGAAAATTTATTTCCTACAATTTTCCAATCCCTTGAACTGATACTATTTTCACCTGTAGTCCCAACCATCTTATTAATTGGGTGCCAATTTCCAGAAGTATCCATTTGCCAACCTCTGTAGTGTGTTTCACTTATGACATTTCCGTTTCTAACCATATGAGCTCCTCCTGGCACTTCTACAAAGGCTCCTGTAGTTAAGCCTTTTAGGTTGCCATTTTCATTGAATTTTTTTCCACAGCCATATAACTTCCAATGTCCATTATGTGGATCTAAATAATAACTCCAGTAGGTATCATATACTTCCCCTGGTACTTTACGCACTGCAATGGTTTGTACATTTGTATCAACACCAATATAAGGGTGATTGCCACGAGGTTTAACGCCAGTACCTTCGTGTCCATAAAATCCAAATTCAAGGCCTGAACCTACGGCAATTAAGTGACTTTCTTGGTAAAATGGAGGAACAGGATCATTGGCACCATAAGACCAAAGTGAGAAGTTATAGCCTCCGAATGTTTGGGTATCTTTATCCCAAGTTGAGCCAGTATACCCAAAAGGTGTAGTGACAGGCTGATAGAAATCCTGTTTTTTACTCACAATGGTTAACTCATGTACACTAATTTCAATCGGATTAGGACTTTCTGATTCCCACGTGCAGTGCACTGCATTGGCTCTATACCTGCGCATAATATTTCTTGAATTTTTGGCAGCTGGCCCCGTAATAAGTAAATTTTTCAGATTACCAATACTAATATTTACATCTTTGATTGATTCCAATTTTAGTTTAATAATGTGGAATCCTGAGGACACGTTTTCAAAAATAACTTCTTTTTGAATTTCATACTTATCTTCTGACCCAGAAGCGGATAGCATTACATCTTTACTATTATTATCTAAGTAAATACGTAATTTCGAACCATCTTGACAAATTGGAATTCCCATCTCTGGTTTTATAATTAAGTCGCCTGCAGTTTTAATATCTATTCCAAAAATAATGGTATCCGTAAGAACTTTCCAATTAGTTATGTAATCATAATATTCATTTTTGTTGTATTCATTGCCCGTTGTTTTGTCTCTCAAATGAGCAGTTAACATTCCTATTGGAGAAAAAAAGCTTTCGTTTGGGGTAAAGGTTAAAATATTGTAATCTTCTGAAATAATAGGGCCACCCTTAGGTTCATCTATTGTTTCAATATTAATGCTATCTTTTTTTGAGCAAGCAAATAATGTTAGACTTGTACTTATCAAAAGTAAACCTAAGCTTAGTAAATATTTATTAAGTTTCATATTATTTATAAAAATATTAATTATTAATTGCCATTTATTAAGCTAGGAATTTGAAAGAATTACTACAATTTATTTTTTGTCTGACAATAATCCGTTCTCAATTAATGGAATCCTGAAGCGATCTGACCAAGCATTTTTATGCTGCTCTTTAAAAATTTTAACGGCTTCTTCAATTATTTCTGGATGCTTATCTGCAACATTAATTGACTCCGTTGGATCTGTTTTTAGATTATAAAGTTCAATAGTTGGTTCTTTTTTATTGTCTTTAAGATTTTGGCGTATCAGTTTCCAATCACCCATTCTAATAGCTACTTGACCTCCATACTCAGGGTATTCCCAAAATAGAAAATCATGACTTTCTTTTTGTTCTCTACCTAAAAGTGTTGGCAAAAAACTAATCCCATCAGTTTCAGGTTTTTCGTATCCTACTATATCTGAGAACGTAGCCATCATATCGTATTGGATACTCATCAAATCTGACGTAGTACCCGCTTTAATCTTATTTGGCCAGCTAGCAATCATTGGCACTCTTATGCCTCCTTCATAGAGGAATCCTTTCGCCTTTCCATATTCCTCTTCAAACTGACCTGAACTGTTAAAATATTCACCATCTGTTCCTCCTGTATAGGTTACTCCATTATCCGAAGTAAACATAATAATAGTATTATCGTATAAATTTTCGGCTTTTAAATAAGTTACTAATTTTCCTATATTTTCATCTAAATATGAAATCATTGCTGCATAACCTGCTCTTGGATTTTGGTGTGGATAGTACCCCTTTTGTCCCAAATAAGGTTCTTCTTCACCAAATTTCTTTTTATAATAATCTATCCAACGTTGCGGAGCTTGAATTGGATTATGAGGTATTGGAGTTGCCCAATAAAAAAAGAATGGTTCCTCTTTTTTTTCTGAAATGAAATTCATCATTTTATCAAACATAATATCAGGTGCATATACTTTTGAAGTATATTTCGAGTAACTAAGTGAGTTATTAGGGTCTGCACCTTTATCTAGTTTAATACTAGGCGCTAAGGTATCGTTATCTAAATGGTAGCGATTTTCGTTTTCGTATAAATGTAAAGGATAATAAGTATGGGCATTACGCTGACAGTTATAACCAAAGAAATAATTGAAGCCCATTTTTGTAGGGATAGCATCTGATTGTGGTGCTCCTAAACCCCACTTACCAATCATTCCAGTTGCATAACCAGACTCTTTTAATTTTTTAGGAAAAAGTATTGTAGAATTAGGTATTGGTCTTTGACCTTCTAGGGTCGAATCTTTTGCAACGGCAATGTAATCCCAAACTGCGCCGCGTTCAGCCCATTCATCGTTACCTCTTATGTAGGCATGACCAGAATGTTTTCCTGTAAGCAACATGTACCGTGCAGGGGCACAAACTGGAGCACTTGTGTAGTGCTGCGTAAACTTCATCCCTGTTTTTGCTAAGGCATCGATATTGGGTGTTTCTATTTTTTCTTGACCAAAAATTCCCAACTCGCCATATCCTAAATCATCTGCTAGAATATAAATGATATTCGGCTTCTTCACTTCTTCTGAAATCGATCGCTTTGTTTCTGCGTTTTTACAAGAAAAAAAAACAATCAGAGCTCCAAAAATTAGTGTTAATTTAACTGAATTACTATACGTTTCCATAGTAGATAATTTGTAAAACTGGTTATTCAAATTTTTATATTTTAAAAAAATAATGAGTGTTCATTTCATAAAATTTTTCACAAACACCCATTTTACTAACTCAACTTAACTTTTTATTGTATTTCGCTTAAAGTAACAATTTCAGCTGGTGTAAGTACTACATCAAAAATTCTAACATCATCGATAGATCCTAAGAAAATAGAACCTCCGAGTTGGGATCCGATATTAACATCAGTCTGTCCTGCATTCCCTGTATTTATTAGTATTCCAGAAGCCGTAAAATCTTCTACTCCATCAACATATAGCTTTACAGTATCTCCATTATAGCTGTAGGCAATATGATGCCATTGACCATCATTTATCGGGGTGACTCCATTTTGTCCACCTCCTTGATATTCAAAGCGAATAACTCCTGTATTTTGCATTTTAAAAGAAGCTCTGCTTAAAGTTCCTGAAGCTCCCCAATGTACTACTCCTGAAGTGCTCGCACTTGAGGTTTTTATCCATAAAGCTACAGTTCTTGCTCCTGCTCCATTAATGCCTGTATATCCTGGAATGATTAAAGGGTTAATGCCATCACATATATAGGCTTCTCCCCCTCCTGGTCTTATCCCAAATTGTGGAGTTCCCGCTGAAGTTGCTGTTATATTAATGATCCCTTTATTTAGATCACTGTTTAAAATATCACCATCAAAAGTATATCTTAACTGTGCTTTCGTATCTATATCAATTGCAGGAGGTGCGGTAACTGTTATATACCTATCAATTGAGAACTGATTAGCTCCAAATTCATTTCGTGTTTTTAAGGTTACAGGATATGTTCCTGAAAATTCATAAACAACCATTGGATCCTTAATGTTGCTTCTATTCGGCGTTGCTCCTGGTAAACTCCAAGTCCATAAAAAAGGGGTATTAGTTGACCCATCAGTAAATGATATTGTTGTTCCAGCTTCAACCGATGTTGCTGATGCGGTAAATGATACTATTGGTAGAAGGCTTTCATCTATAATAGAATCTGTACGATAGCCATCTTCACTTCTTGAGCAAGAAAAGAATAGAATGCTAACGGGTAAAATTAAAATCCCTATTGTTATATATTTTTTAAATCGATTCATTTTATTTTGTTTTTAGGGTTAAAAAATCAATACTTATTTCCACTCAGGATTTTGTTTCAATTGTGGATTCAAAACCAATTGATCTGATGGTAGTGGGAATAGGTAATAATAATCCTGAAACGCAGGGGGCGTTCCCGGAACTGTTTGCACATATCCTTCTGAGGCATTTCCTTGAATAGGCACCAAATTATTCTGACTAGCTGCTGTAATCCAACGTCCTAATTTTACTTTTTCAACATAGTTCATTTTTTTCCAACGTCTAAGGTCTTCTCGTCTAAATCCTTCAGCCAATAACTCAATAGCCCGTTCTCTTCTAATTTCCCATAGAATAGGATCTACATTAGTATCTCTTGTAGGATCGAAATCTGGCGCAATACTGCTAATCATCAATGGAGCAACACTACCTCTTACGCGTAATTTATTAATCGTTACATCTATAATATTTTGATTAAATTCTCCTAATTCGAATTTTACTTCTGCATAATTTAATAAAACCTCTCCCATTCTATAAATTGGCGCATCGGCAAAATCTCTAGAAGATATTCCCGTATTTAATTCATTATAGTGCTTCCAGACCCTATAGCCAGAGAATGTTCTGTTAAAACCAGCGACAGAATTTAGGTTAAAGTTCGGTACACGTGAAACTACGTTACCCCTCCAATTTAAATCTGGCAATTTTTTGTGTAACGGATCACTTATTTGTTCAAATATTGGAAACCATTCTGCATCGCTAGGATTAGTTGTTGGTTGCCATGTTGTGTTATTTATTAACTTAACAATGTATGGTGGTGGTGTAGAATATAATAATCTATAATCTCTATTTCTAAACTCTCCAAACATATTTCTATCGGCCTGATATTCAGGAGTGGTTGGGTTTGTAACTGCTAATCCGTCTTTAGTCAAAAACATATCAACTCCTTTTCTTGTAATATCCCAGGTAGAGTTTGATGCTCGAAACGTGGTTGACATATTAGACCAGTTTTCAATCTCATTATATTCTTTAAATAAAATGATGCCTGCAACCCCCTGTAATGTTTCACTATTTTGAAGTTCATCAAATCTTGGATGTAAGTTAGGAAACACTGCGATTAATTTTTCTGATGCCGTTTTACTTGCTTGCAAATACGGTATTTCACCTCCTAAATTGTGATATTTTCTCCAAGTACCTTCAAACAAACCAAACTGGGAAATTAAAGCATTCACAACATGAATATCTACTTCTTTTCTGTTGCCATTCCCATTATTTTTTATATGCGTTTCGGCCCAAGTTAAATCTCTTAAAATATTAGCAGCTAGTTCATCTCTTGATGTTTTTGGACCATATAACTCTTCAGATTGGTCTGTAACTAACTCTTCTAACCAAATAACTTCGCCGTAGCGTTTTAATAATTCAAAATAGTTAAAGGCTTTGAAAAACAAGCCTACACTTAACCAGTGGTCTTTATCTATTTCATTTAAACCCGAATTAGGTACATTTTTTAATAGTAAATTTGCTTTTCTAATTTGACGAAAAGGCTCTTCATAATTTGAATCTGAACTAGGTACTATAACGCGTCCCCAAACATATTCACTTCCGGCAAAAAAATTACCATCTTGTATTAAATCAGCTTGGGCTTCTCTATCTAACCCAAAACCTGTCCCTGGTCTAGCATTATTTAGTATTCTCCCAACTTCGTTATGAGCTTCAAACATTTCGTATAACTGCCATACATAGGTCCGTATAGAATTGTTGGTACTAAATGTATTTGTCTCCGCTAAGGAATCTTGTGGTAATTTCTCTAAAAAATCTTCATTACAACTTACTATAAATAGTAGAAATAATGTATAAGCTAGTAAATTTTGTATTTTTTTCATGATTCTATTTTTTTTATTAAAACGATAATTGAACACCTGCCGCAAAGTTACTTTGTAAAGGATATGCTCCATCTGCGCTCACATCTGGATCAACCCCTTTAGGCAATTTATGGAATGTATGAAGATTTTCAGCACTTAAAAATATTCTAATGGTGCTAAAATTAATCCTATCCATAAGCGCTTTTGGCAATGAATATCCTAAAGTCAAATTATTAATTTTAAAATAAGATGCATCTCTTAAGTATTTGGTTTGTAACCTTTGGCTACGACCATAATTACCTCGATCTCCCCCACCAGCACCAAACATTCTTGGGTAGTAGGCATTTTGATTCTCTGGTGTCCAATAGTCTAATTGATGTAAAAAGATATCATCGAATTGAGATATGTAAGGAAATCCTTTTGGTCCACTAATATTTCTATCTCTTTTGCCAACACCACTTAAAGCAAATGAAAAATCAAAGCCTTTGTAACTCATGTTACCATTTATACCAAAGATATACTGCCTGCGATCATTCCCTATTATTTTTCGGTCGCCCATTTCGTCAAGTGTATTATTACCATCAGTTATAATACCATCGCCATCTAAATCTTTGTACTTGATATCACCTGGAAATGGCAAAGCACCGTCTTCAAAAACAACTACACCACTATTTAATTGTCGGTTTGGCCCGTTAAGATCAGCATCTATAGTACCTGACACAAAATCATCTACGGTATAATAACCATCTGTTTCATAACCAAAAATAGTTCCTATTTCAAAGCCATTATAAAATTGAGATAATAATCCTGCTGGGTTATCAAATTTGGTAATTTCTGTTCGACCATTCGAAATATTAGCATTAACACCATAAGACAAACTACCAACTTTATCTCTCCAAGCTAAACTAAACTCCCATCCTTTAGTTTCTAAATCGCCTGCATTGGAAAAAGGGGCATCCGTACCCAAAACTGCTGGTAACTCTGAACCTGGAATTAACATTCCTAAGGTTCTGTTTCTATATAATTCAGTAGTAACTGACAATCTATTTTTAAAGAAAGCCAAATCTAACCCTAGATTTAGTTTTTGTGCTGTTTCCCAAGTTATTGACCTGCTAACCAATAAACCGGGTTCTATCGTTGTATTACGTATGCCTGCTTCGTTTAATGACCAAGTTTGTCTTGGATTCCATTCTGAAATATAAGGGTATGCTTGTGGTAAATCTTGATTTCCTATTGCACCAAACGATCCAAAAAATTTAAATAAAGATAACCAATCGGCATTTTCAAGGAAACTTTCTTTTTTCAAATTCCAAGCTGCTGAAACGGATGAAAATACGCCATAACGGGCATTCGAAGGAAATTTTGAAGACCCATCATATCGTATGTTTCCTTCTACAAAATATTTTTCTTTAAAATTATACTGTACTCTACCAAAATAACCCAAAGTTGCCGTTTCCGTAAAAAAATCACCACCATCTACCGTACCAATTGCGGCGTCGATAAAAGGCACATCAGTAGATAATAAGTTTAATCTACTCACATTAAACCCATTAGTAAATGCTTTTTCTTTATTAATCCCAGCTTTTAGTTCTATGTTATGTGATCCATTAACAGAGAATCCATAATCAACGAAAAAGTTAAGTGTACTTTGTTCAAATTCTCTAAAACTTTTACTTACGCTAGTTAAATCTGGATTTGAGTTGTTAATCACAAACTGTGCAGCATTAATAGTTTCTAATTGTATATTTGAAGAATTACTTCCTGTAGTTCCTTTTTCAAACGTAAACTCACCAGAAAACTTTAACCTTTCAATAGGTTCGAATTCTAGTTTTTGATACATACGTAATACATCTGAATTTACAATTGTGGGGGGCAATAAACGTTCTAAATTATCTGGTGAATCGAAAGGCAAAACACTTCCATCGCTTAAGGTAAAATTCCCTGTAGGCAAATAAACGGGTTCATTAACCGCTTGATTATATCGCCCAATTGGATTAGAACGCTCGCTTTTTCTGTAAAATATATTAGTAGTTGATTTTAAGTTTTTTGTTAAATCTGTGTCTATAAATGCATTTACATTATATTTTATAAATCTATCGTTATCTGTTACAATAATACCATCTTCATCACTATAACTTGTTGATACACGATAAGATGATTTTTGACTACCACCGCTAAATGTAAAATCATGTCTCGTAATCAACCCATTATTGCCTAACAATTGTTGAATAGGGTTTTCTTCTCGTAAAGAATAAAAAAATCCATCAGCATCTAAAACTCTTCCTTCTGGAAAATTGCCAGGATTTACAGCATAAGCATCAAGATAGTTCGACCAAGTTTGTACATTTTGATTTGTAAAATATCGATTAACACCAACATCTTGCAAAAGATTAACAAAATCGCGTACTGTTCCTTTTTCTGGTAATTCTAATGGTGTTGATATACTAACTGTATTTCTATAATCAAATTTCACTTTTTGATCTCTGGTAGGTTTTTTAGTGGTAATTAAAATAACACCCCAAGCCCCCTTGGCGCCATAGATTGATGCAGCTGCTGCATCTTTAAGTATTACAATATTTGCAATATCGTTTGGGTTTACATCGCGCAAATCCACCTCAACGTTATCTAATAAAATTAGTGGCGGTGTTGCTTGGTTAATATTACCAAAACCCCTTAATTCAATAGAGGTGTTATTAGTACCTGGTTGGCCTGAAGAATTAATTACTTGCAAACCTGCAGCAACACCTTGTAAGGCAGTACTGGCGTCTGTTAATGGTCTATCCCCTAAGATTTCACCTAGTTTAACGTTAGTAACCGAGCCACTAATACTAGATTTCTTCTGTGTTCCAAAACCAACAAGTACAACTTCATCAAGTTGAGCAGCGTCTTCTTTTAAGGTTATATTAATGGTATTTTTTCCTGCAACAATAATTTCTTGAGAAAAGTACCCTACATAAGAAATTAGCAAAATATCATCATCGCTTGCAGAAATGGAATAGTTACCATCAAAATCCGCAGCAACACCCACAGTTGTTCCTTTTACGGCAACTGAGGCTCCGGGTAAGGGCACACCATATCCATCTTTAATCATACCTGTAATTTCTTTTTGTTGTGCTTGCATAGAACATGTAAGCAACAAAAACAGAACTAAAAACGTATTAATTAATCTTTTTTTCATAATTTGAGGTTTAAGTTGGAATTCATATTTTTAGATAATTATTTTTATTTTAATACGTGTCTTTCATCCAATTATAAGGTTTTCTTTTCACCCACAAACCTCTTGTGAAATCTGGAAAATCTTGGGGTTCACCATTATTTTCGATTGATACTTCGGATAATGGCGTGATAGCGCTCCAAGCGGCAGCGTCATAAGCATCCATAGGAGGAGCAATTTTTTCTTTAGCCGATTCTATAAAGGAATTTAATACGAAGAAATCCATGCCACCATGCCCCGCTTCTGTAGCTGAATCTCCGTATTTTTTCCACAAAGGATGGTCGTGTTTTTTTAACCATTCGTCATCCGTATCCCATTGGTGTGGTTTCGAGATGTTTTCTATATATATTCTGTTCCCGTCATTTTCCCACAAACCTTTTGCCCCTTGCACTCTAAATCCTAAAGAATAAGGTCTTGGTAAATTAACATCGTGAGTTATAATGATGGTTTCACCATTTGTAGTTTCTACAGTAGTAGTAATAACATCGCCTTGTTTAAACTTTAGTTTTGCATTAGGATGATCTTTACCGCCATTTTCAACAATGTAATTGTGTAATCCTATGCCTTTTGTTGCGTGTGATGTTAATGAAGAGAAACGATTGCCTCTATTGATATCGCACATCGCAGCAATAGGGCCAGCGCCATGCGTTGGATATACATCGGCGTTGCGCAAAAGTGAATGTTGTGTTCTCCATTTAGATTCAGAAATACCCTTTTCACCAAATTCAACGCCTTTACCGTAAGCCGTTTTTCCGTCATTAAACTTTACCCCTCTCAAATCGTGTTGGTAGCCACATCTAAAATGAACCAATTCTCCGAAAACATTTTGCTTTACCATATTGAGTACTGCCAATACATCTCTACGATAATTTACATTTTCAAGAATCATAAGGTGTGAACCTGTTTCTTCATGCGTATTTACCAAATCCCAACATTCTTCTAGGGTATTGGCAGCAGAAACCTCTAATCCAGTATATTTACCAGCTTTCATGGAGTCAACAGCCATTCTTGTATGCCAAAGCCAAGGTGTTGATATCACAACTGCATCAACTTCTTTTAGATCTAATAAATTTCTGTAGTCATAATCAGAATTACCATATACTTTCGGCTTTTTAAATCCTGCCTTATCAATCATTTTTAAGGATAGGTCTATTCTAGAAGCATCAACATCGCAGATGGCCGTAATTTCGGTATCCTTTCTTAATAAGGCATTGTTTAAATGGTTAACACCTCTTAAACCTACTCCAATAAAAGCTAATCTTAATTTTTGGCTTGAGGCATTTAATAAAGCACCGAAGGATACATTTGGTAGTATCGTTAATCCAGCTCCAGCAATCGCTGTTCGTTTCACAAAATCTCTTCTTGAACTCATAAATATAAAAGTTATTGTTTTGTTAAAAATATTGTGATATCAAAAATGATATTTAAAATTTAGAAATATGCAGATAAATTATTCATTTAGGAGTATTATTTACGAAATGATTAAATAATACCCCTTTTTGACGAATTAGTGCCTTGTAACATTAAATTATCAGTTTTCTTAACTACCATTAAATCGGTATTATTAATATCTTTACTGTTATTAGTCAGTCTCTTTTAATAGTTATATAGAAAAGGTTTATTTTCAAATTAATTTAAAATACTAAAGCATTACACCATGTGTAGATCTAAATTTTACTCCTTTTTATTTTACTTTTTTATTGGGCTATCTACTTTATTACAAGCGCAACAACATGTCAATTTCACACACTTGTCGCCAGTTATTGATAATAAATTAATTCCAGTAAGCAAAACCATACAAGATGCTAAAGGTAATATTTGGATGGTACAAAATGGGGATATTTATACGTATGACGGCTACAATTATAAATTTATTCCCAACCGCAAAATTTTTCAAAATGTTGATAATTATACCTCAATAAAAGATATAATATTAGATGAAGCAAAAAATATTTGGTTGGTATCTGAGAATGGATTACTCACCAAATACGACCATTTAAAAGGAAATTTTGAGAACATAACCACATTACTAAAAACTAAAAATGTTAGCGTAATTACTTCAAAAAACAAAAAACTTTGGATAGCCACCAAAACAGGTACAATATTTTGTTATTCAAATTCTAAATTAGACAGTATTACAAGCATTCCCAAACAGGATATTAACTCAAAAAACATTGCAGATATTGAGGTAAGCACATCAAACGAACTTTTTTTAAGTACAGGCGATGGTAATGTCTTTGTGTATTCAATCGGCTCAAAAAAATTAGAAACACTTAGCGCACCATTTAACAACTACCCAGAAAATTTAAAATTAATAATTGACTCATTCAATAGATTATGGATAGGAACAGAAACAAAAGGAGTATTCCTGTATGATATAACGAATAAAACATTTATTCAAGACTCGTTTTTTAAAGGAAATACTCAAAATATCAAAAACGAATTATTTCTTGACCTGTTTTGTGATAGTAATGGCTATTTATGGGCAGGAACTGATGGCGGCGGCCTATATAAAGTTAACCTATCTACTGGGGAAGTTATCTTGTTTACAAAACAACTTTATAATAATTTTTCTTTAAGCAGCAATACTATTTTACATATTAATGAAGACAATCATAAAAATATTTGGATTACTCCTAATTATGGCGATATAAATATTCTACCTAATGCGGATAATAACATTAACTATCATGAAGGCTCTGAAAATAATACTCCTAACAGAATATTGAGTATTTACAAAAGCTCTAATGGCGTTTTATGGGCAGGAACTGATGGTTCGGGATTAACAAAAATTACATTTAATAAAGATGGAAGTACCACTGAAAAACAATTTTTTAATGACCTTAATACCAATAAGGGTTTTTACATACAATCTATTGCCGAGGATAACAATGGAAATTTTTGGTTTGGCACCTATAAAAATGGCTTGTGGTATTACAATACTAAAAAGAATGTTTTTCAACCCATAGAGGTGATAAATGCTAAAAACCAAAAAGCTTTTGACATAAGAACCTTATATAAAGATAGCAAAGGCCGTATTTGGGTGGGATCGAACACTTGTTTAAATGTTTATTCAGATACTTTAAAGCTATTGGCCTCTTTTGAAAATAGCACAAACGGATTGAAAGGGACTGTTGTTGCAAGCATCTTAGAACAACAAAATGGTAATTTATGGTTCGGCGTTTACCAAGGAGGATTATTTCAGTTGAATGAAAATAACAATAATTTCAATGCTTCAAATTTCATCGACCGCTCCATACTTAATAGTAATTTAGAGCGGATTAATAATGTTAAATCCATGTCAGAAGGTTCATTCAACACGCTTTGGCTGCTTAATGATGTAGGTAAATTATTAAAATACGATACACAAAAAAACACATATACCTTATATAATGAAACAAAATCGCTGTCTGAAAGATCTTTAGCGGCAGTTATAAATGCAGGAAATGATAACTTATGGATTAGTTCTAATAATGGACTTATTAACTTTAATTCTAAAGATGGGATTATAAAAATATATTACACTACAGACGGACTTCAAGATAATATTTTCTTGTCTAGATCTGCTTTTAAAGATTATAAGGGGATATTATATTTTGGAGGAGTAAAAGGACTCAATTATTTTTATCCTCAAGAGTTAGATAAGAAAGATTCGAATCCCACTTTACTCATAAATACCATAGAGGTTCTGAACCAGCCTGCAGAGGTTATATTACCTGAACAAATAAATAATGTTATTGGCAATTTAAAATCTTTACAGTTAAAATACAATCAATCCTCATTTTCCTTTCGTTTTGCGGCTTTAGATAACATTCTCTATCCTAAGCATTATTATGCCTATAGACTTAAAGGTTTTGACGAAAATTGGATCTATAGTCACCTTGAACGTATAGCTTCTTACACCAATATCCCAGCCGGCAACTACACCTTTGAAGTTAAAGCCGGTACCAAGGAAGATGTTTGGGATATTCCAACCGAAAGCATAGCGATAACTATAGAACAACCTTTCTGGAATAAACCACTTGCTTGGGTTATATATCTATGTTTTTTGTCTATGGTAATCTATGGTATTCGGGTTTGGTATGCCTTGAAAAAGAAATTATTTTTAGAAAAATTAAATCATAAAAATGAAAATGATTTGCATAGACTAAAAATGAATTTTTTCGCAAAAATGTCGCATGAAATACAAACTCCATTAACACTTATTTTGGGACCAATTGAAGATATGGTTACTAAAGCTGAAAAAAAGGGCAATCTACTTTTAAAACAACGCCTCAATATTATTGCCTATAACACGAAACGCCTATCTAAAATTGCCTATGAATTAACTTTAGTAAGAGATAAGGAATTAGACAAATTGAGATTAAATGTTACCAAAAATAATTTAGATAAAAATATTATTGATATCGCGCAATCATTCAAAGAATTAGCAAGAAAAAAAAATATAGATTTTGTTATTAATTGCCCTAAAAATTTATTTGAAACTTGGTACGATAAAGATAAAATAGAACATATCATCTATAATTTATTATCTAATGCTTTTAAGTTTACTCCGAAAGAAGGAAATATTCAATTAACGGTAGCTCTAATCAATTCAAAGAAAATGATAAAACTGACTGTCACCGATTCAGGCCCAGGAGTTGCCAAAGAAGAGCTAAATACTATTTTTGAACTCTTTTATCAATCTAAAGAAGGCAAAAAAAATAAGGGAACTGGCATTGGATTAGCGCTTACAAAAGAATTAATTGACGTACATAAAGGAAAAATCGAAGTTGAATCTTCAAAAGTCAATGGTACCCTTTTTACCATTATATTTCCTATAAATAAAGAGGCCTATACAGATGTTGAAAGAATAATTACAGATGATGAAGACGATTTAGCGCAATATAAAATAGAAAATGAAACTTTTGACATAGAAAATAAAGTATATGAAGTAGATACCTTTAAGAAAACCGTTTTAATTGTTGAAGATACCTTAGACCTCCAGCTGTTTTTAAAAGAACTATTAGAAAAAAAATACAATATTATTTTAGCCGAAAACGGCAATGAGGGTTATCACTATGCTAAAAGTAACATTCCAGATCTTATTTTAAGTGATATTATGATGCCAGAACTTGATGGTATAGCCATGTGTAAAAAACTGCAACAAGATCACATTACCAAACATATTCCTATTATATTATTAACCGCAAAAAATTCAACTAATTCTAAAATAGCTGGACTAAAATCTGGCGCAATTGAGTATATTAATAAACCATTTAACACTAACGAACTACTTCTTAAAATTCAGAATATTCTTATTTCTAAAGAACATATAATTTCTAAATACAGACAAGAAGTTATCGCTAAACCACAGGTTTTGCTAGGAAAATCGCAAGACGAAATTTTTCTTGAAAACCTAGTTGCCAATATAAATCTGAGAATAGAAAATGCTGATTTTAAAATGGAAGAACTTGTAGCTCCTTTAAATATGAGCTATTCTAGTTTGTATAGAAAATGCCAATCAATTACAGGTTGTAGTTTGGTTGATTTTGTAAGATTATTACGTTTGAAAAAAGCGGCAATATTAATTACCAAAAATGGCTGCACAATTTCAGAAACAGCATTTATGACGGGATTTAATGATCCAAAATATTTTTCAAAATGCTTTAGAAAACAGTTCAAAAAAAATCCTGTCGATTTTAAAAATGAAGCTCAAGAAAAAGGAATTGAGAATTACTTAGCCAAACATCAAGTCACATTTATTTTAGAAAAGCAATGAGTTCTAAACACAAAAAATCAACCAATCCGATTAATTGTGTACACTTCTGCGGTTTATTATTTTTTACTAATTTAAAAGTTACGCTCTTTTAGGTATTATCAGGTTGCCATTATTTATTTCTAGAAGATAAAATGGACTGTAAATCTATCATATCCTTGCTCAATTTTTCTTATAATACACGTGCATAGATCTGTGTTGTCGCAACTTTTGTATGCCCCAATAATTTCGAAACCGTTTCTATAGGCACACCATTGCTTAAAGTAACCGTAGTGGCAAAAGCATGGCGAGCCATATGGAAGGTAACATTTTTTCTGATGCCAGCCTCACAGGCAATTTCCTTGAGGTAAAGATTAATTTTCACATTAGTGACTTCGGGAAACAAGGTTTCAGAAATAACTTCCATCGGATGATTATTATATTTCTCTAGTAGCAATTTTGACTTATCTAGCAATGGAACTTTAACTTTAGTTTTAGTCTTTTGACGGTGGAGAATAATCCAGATATTTCCATCCATACCCTCCAAGACGTGCTTTGCTTTAAGATTTTTAATATCTATATAGCTAATACCTGTATAGCAGCTGAAAAGAAAAATATTGCGCACTCTTTCAAGTCGAGATATAGGGAAGTCATAGGTTTCAATATTTGAGAATTCATTGGCGGTCAAAAAATCTCGCTCCTTTTTCTCAAATGTCATTTTCCAACGCATGAAGAGATCTTTATCTAACCATGCCAAATGATAGGAAAGAGTAACCATTTTGCGAAGCCTTTGAATATGTTTCATAACTGTATTGTGCCCCATCTCCCTATCGTGTCCCTTTGGGTAGTAAGCGTGCAGAAAACGCTCAAAATCCCAGATAAATTTATAATCTAGGTGCTTTAAAAAAATATCTGTAACTTTTTCATCCTTTAAAAGAAACTTCTTAATATAGTGCTCCGTAACCGCAAAATTTCTAATAGAACCAGCTGCATGCGTATTTTCTATTTTAATAGAACGATAATTAATCAATTCAATCAGAGTTTTTGAATTTTGATTATCCCCACAATAGGCAGACTTTATTTTCTGGGTCGTTATTAATTCACCTTTATATTTTAATTCCTGATAGATTAGAAAAAGCTGTGTTTCAACTTCTTTTAGGTATTGATTAATTTGTTTTACCTCATTATAATTACCTCTAAAATAGTGATTTATAGAATTCCATAAAGTCAATAGACACTCTACTTTTTATGCTTAAACTAAGTCGTTTTGATCAACCGTAATTCTAGTATAAACTAAGTCTAAATCGTTTTGTGCATTTTGAACATCTACCCAAAACCGAATTGAAAATGTTTTTGTGGTATGCATGCCATTGTCTTTAAATTAAATAATCCTTGAGACGAAAGTCAATCAATGATAATGTTAGTTACAACTAAAAAGGCAGCTCTGCTACCATTTAAAAATAAGCTACCATTTAACTACCATATTAATAGAAAATGGTATCATATTAAATAAATTTGTAAAAACCTAAAAACCAAGCAAATCCTAAAACTTGCTTGGTTTTGATGCCATCTTTAGATGGTTTCAGTGACCGTATGCTAGTGATAATTTCCAATCCTTTTGACTTAAAATAAACCCGTGATTGCGTAAATGATCATCTGTATTTGAAACTGCAATATTAAATACAATTATATGCCATAGCTGGTGTAAATTATCTTCTACATCTGTCCCGTAATTGATTATTACATCCACAATATCCAAATAACTTGGCGCTTTCGATTTTAATGAATTTTCTGTATTCCCAGTCATCATCATTGCCGATGCAAAGTGAATGCTGACGCCGCTATCACAATCGAAACGTTTGGCTAAAAAAGTATGGGAGCCACCAGAAATTTTCTCAATTTTTGATTCTGCCATCTCAATACCACAGGCAATGGCCAGTTTACAGGCAAAAAATTCCCAAGCGGCTTTATCAACCGTATCGGTCTTTGAAGGAAATTTAGCAATCCATAGGTATTTATCCGTTCCTTATATATTGGCTTTAGGTCTAGCGCCGCTAAGGGAAAATCCAGGGGCTATAAGAACTGATATCCATTTTCTTACAGTATCATTTTCAGAATCATTTTCGAGGTGTTTTACAGCTTCCTGCAAATCTCCTAATGATGACCACGGCGGTGCAGGGTTTTGATCGTCATTGTCTAAAAAAGTACCTTTGAAATCCGTTTTGAAGCGAAGTGCTCCCATACGACTCTCATGATAAACACCTAACAGATAATCTGTTTCATTTAAGGTTTTAGCTTTTTGTTCGGCTGCCCTTGCGTCTTGTGCTTCGCCACGTTTCATTAGGGTTTTACCCCAAGTATCAGGCACGCTATCTAAAAATATTCCGAAATTTTCTTTTTCGGTGGGATATTGTAGTCCTGAATAAAAGCCAATATCGGGATCATAGCTTGATACAACCCTTTATCAAGCTATGATCTAGTATATTCAAAACTAAATGCTTTTTTTGCTTTTGCAAAGTATTCCTATTTGAATAAGGCCATTTAGACCTTTCCAATCTGCGTACAAGTATATGCCAAATTTTCCTCTTGCCATGGCTTATAGTAAATCAAGATCTTGAAGTTTACGCCCAAACGGATCATCAGCTGCAAGCTGTGAGAAGTCTTTATCTAAATTTAATACTCTGAATATATTAAAGTAAATACCCATAGCTACAGATGGATCTCCTTTTTCTACACGGTACAAGGTAGCACGGTGAATGCCTGCACGTTCAGCTACCTGCTCAACGGAAAGTTTTCTTCGCTTGCGAGCGAGTTTTATATTTTCTCCTATAGTCTCAAAAACTTTCTGATATTTAGGGAGAAGTATGACTTTCTTTAAATTCATTTTGTTGTTTATTTACAACAAATATAATAATAATGTTGTAAATAAGCGACATTTATAGAATTATCGTGTTTATTAATTGATATCTATTTAAACCCTTATACTTATTAAAATTTTCATCAGTAATCACTTTTATTTCAGTAGAACAGGTTTCCAAAAAAGTTTTAACTGTTTTTATTTTACTATTAGTATGCTATTTTATTGGAATTCCTTTTATTTCTGCAGCATCTATCTATTGTATAAATAATTTTTTTTCTGCTTTGGGCTATTTGCCTAGATTTTTTATTTTGTTATTACAACTTTGCCATAAATACAAAAAAATTTAAAATATTTTAGTAACTATTTGAGTGTTGCACCTATTTTCGGTAAATTACTCATATAATTACTGCAATTATGGTTGCACAATATATAGATAGAAAAACTACTATCGATAAAGCGCTATTCCTTTTCATTAAAGAAACAGTTAAAACAATCTAATAAAAGTAGTACCTCGTTAAGACGAGAGTTGAACCGTATGGTAGAGAAAGATGAAATCATCAACCTATGCCAACATTTTTATCTCATCATCACGTCCTGCTACTAAACGTTGCAAAAGTTACTAGTAAACTTATATAGCGCATAGCTGTTCCAATTTTTAGAAAAGAACTATTATGTCGAATTTTATACTGCAGCTAAAATTTATGGTGCAAGCCATCAGCAAGCACAGAGAGATTACGTAATGACCCAGCCACCACAATTATTGGATGTTAAAAAAGCACCAATTGATGTCCGTTTTCTCACTACTAAAGAATGGCCAAAAAGTAATATAATAGCCAAAAAATTTGATACTGGCACTTATCAGATATCTACTCCTGCACCCACATTAGTATATATCATAGGTTACCAAAATAAAATGGGTGGCCTTAACAGTATGCTCTCCACCATAGGAGAACTTTTGGAAGAAGTAACAGAAAAGGATATAAGTGAGCTTTTAAGGAGGTACTGCCACAAAGCCACTTTGAAACCTCTTGGATTTTTGATGAATAATGTAGATGAAGAAAATGGCTTTAGCGAATATATATTTGGATATCTTTCAGAACTAAACATTATCTATTTTATTACATCCAAATAGCAAGCAAGGCCCCGGCGCTTTAAACTAACCTTAATAAGTTGATAAAAAAAGATAGACACATAACTTTAATGGCGACATCCGAGAGT
>Ga0105050_10003656_pt1 | contig 21089 bp, 13 predicted proteins | sample FRY01_FD_78088 | JGI IMG/M metagenome (GOLD analysis project Ga0105050, IMG submission 78088) | Freshwater microbial communities from Lake Fryxell liftoff mats and glacier meltwater in Antarctica - FRY-01 | ecosystem: Environmental > Aquatic > Freshwater > Ice > Glacier meltwater ...
AAATGTCTGAATCGGAAAGTCAGGTCTTCCCTGGCAAGAGTTTTGCCAGGTTGGAATTCAGCTATCCCCAGTCCAAGATGGTTAAGGGTTATGCAGGGTAGTTTTCAATGAACCAGGTTTGGATGGGCCCGGTTCATCCAGAACAGGAATCCGTGACGTTGGAAAACTTGGGATCGGTAAGCGTTAACTTTTCGGTCTATTTTTTGCATGTGCCTGGGGAATGCCTGGTTTTGCAATTTGCAGTTCCATTGGTACGATTGTCGGAATTGTTGGGCCGGTCCCGCTGGATTGATGTATGGATTCTGCTTGGGCGAAATTCACGCAGTGATTCGCGGTCTTTTTGACAGATGAATGAACCACTTTGTGATTCCAAGGGTGTTTAAGGTGATTCCGTTCCTTGCCTTCGTGGGCGTGTTGCTTGACTCTGTTTCTCTGACTTCCACAAAAGGATTTCATCCACATCGTTTTTCGCGGGCGGTCCTATCGTACTGCGACCTTTGCTGATATCCAGTTGAAGCTGTTTTAGCAAACCTTCAGCAATATCGGGTTCAGCCAAGTAGAGATTGTTCAACTCGGCTGGATCCTTACTCATGTTGTACAGTTGTGCTTTGGGTGCGTCAGGTGGCACTTGCTTTTCGTTGGGTGAAGTCCATCCACCCGAGCCTCGGGCCAAGATCAACTTCCAATTTTCCATTCGATAGGCGAAATGCCCGCTGATCGAATGATGAACCACCCCGACACGATTGGACTGGATCGGTTGCCCACGCATCGCCGGCAAAAAACTGACGCTATCTTCGCCAGCATTCTCTGGCATGGGAGTGCCAATGATATCCGCGGCGGTCGCAAACAGATCTGTCAAACATATCAACTGCTGTGAAGTTGATGCTGCTTTGATATTCCCTGGCCAGCGCACAATCATTGGAACACGATGGCCACCGTCCCAAATATCGGCCTTGGACCCTCGCAATGACGCACTAACTTGATGTCCTTTCGCAGCCAAGTTCGCAATGCCCGCTGCTTTGGAGCATCCGTTGTCGCTAGTGAAGATAATCAGAGTGTTATCCATCAGCTGATTATTCTCCAGTGCTGTCATAACAACACCTAGCACATGATCGGTTTGCATTACGAAGTCGCCATAATCGCCCAGGCCACTTTTCCCTTGCCATTGAGGCGTTGGAACAATCGGCGTGTGAGGTGACCCCAGCGGAAGATACAGGAAGAATGGTTTGGTTTGTTCAGATCGAGAATCAATGTACTGCTTGGCCTTCTGTGTCAGTCTAGGCAACATGTTGATTTCGTCATCATGTTCAATGACTTGATTGTTTTCGATGACGGCTTTCATGTTTCTCGCGTGATGGAACCCGTGAAAGTAATCAAAGCCACGCTGCGTAGGTCCGTCGGGAATTAATGCCCCAATCGGAGGCAATTTGTGATCATTCTGCCTTAGGCGGTTCCCTGTTACTTCATCCACGTAATCGAAATCCAGGTGCCACTTTCCAATGATCGCAGTATGGTAACCACTGGACTTCAGAAAGCCTGCAACCGTCGCACGATTTTCTGCAATCAGACTTGGCGAAAAACCAGTGACAACTCCTTTTTGCAGTCGGGTTCTCCAACTGTAGCGTCCAGTCATGATTCCGTAACGTGTTGGAGTGCAAACCGAAGAACCCGAGTGGGCATCAGTGAACACCATCCCTTGTTTGGCAAGCAGGTCGGCATTGACGGTCGAGATTTTGCTTGTTTTCGGTGCCAGGCAATGAATGTCACCATATCCCAAGTCATCGCATAAAATGTAGACGATGTTGGGTCTTTCAGCACCCCAACTAGTCGCCGAGAAGATGAAAAAACACAGCAGAGTGGCAAATATTCTCATGAATTCGTTTCTCAAGGTAGCCAATGGGCCTGAGAATAGCTGGACTGCTGGGCGGGGCTGTCGGTTGAATCCGCAGGCCCAGGTTGTTAACCCGGGCCTGCGGATTTGCTAAGGATTCGCTTGAATCAAAAGACCGATCGACTAGTTGTCCAGGGCTCCGTAAGGGATGACTTCACCACCATTTCGAGTGCAAATTGCGGCCCAAACTTCTGGGTCGATGGACGTTGAAAAGAACCGAACTGAACCATCGGCCATTCCAACGTTGAAACCGCCTGGGCGAAGGTCGCCCAATCCATGGAATGGATCGTCAGTTTGTAATTCCCAATCTGCGGGTTGAGTCCAAATGACGGCATTCTCTGGGTTTAGTTCCAACAATATTGCAGTATTGGAAGTTCCATCAGTAACTTCAGCGACAACAAGCTTTTTGTCCCCTTCGAACATCGTGTCTTTGCCTGATATCACCTGGTAAACGGTCGTGCCATCAGTGGCAGGCACGTTAGGATTGCTATAGAACAACGGCATTTTATCGACCAGTTGAATGTTATGTTCACTGTCCCATGGTTCGTCTAAATGGAACTGGCTATACAGTTGCTGTTGTTCCATGTAGGGAAGAACGTGGACTCGCCAGCTTAGTAAGGGCTTGCCTTCCTTGGATACGGAATATTGTGCCGGGAAGCGTCTGTATACGGACTCATAATTGTGTATTGCCAAAGCAAATTGTTTCATATTGTTCATCGATTGGGCTCGCCGTGCTGCTTCACGAGCCTGTTGGACCGCGGGTAAAAGCATGCCAATCAACACCCCCGACGTTCCTAGGGTTCCAAGATTCCCACCGCCGCTCATGTCGTAAACTAAGGCCTGTCCGTCAACCTTGGGTTGCCAAGTGGTTTGCAATTTTCCCGCGATTCGTTCCGCGTATTGCACCAATGCGGCTTGGTATTGTGGGTCACCCATTTCAACTTCGTTGGCAACCCAGGACATGGCGAAATTCTTACCAATCTTCAGAACATTGTCTGTGATCTGGACAATACGCACGGCAGCTTCGTTGTCCACAGCATTGATCTTTAGTCGTTCCATTCCGCCGTTGTCAAAGTTTCCCGAATATGAAATCGAATCGATCAATTTTGGCAGTTCCAGCAATTGTTGAAACGGCAAAGGAACGGATTGGGTTTCTGGAAGATTTTGATTGATTAGGTCGCGGATCGGTGCAATGGTGACATGCGTGACTATAGGTGATTCCAGGTCGCTGTTAAAAAGACTGATCAAAAGGCTGGAATTAGATTCTGTTTTTAGGATTTTCGAGATCTGAGCCGCTGAAGCCATGACAAATGTTTTCGAGTCAATTTGTGCGATGCCGACTTCATCCTCTAACAGGTAACCGTCGACGCCGTCAAATTTAGTTTTTTTCAAGTTCAACAGAGCGTTACCGCCGATATCTTGGGGTTTGGCAAATTTGGCAATGACTGCAAAGGTTGGCGGCTGACGCATTTGGGGATCGCTTGGTGGGTCCAATGCAAAGACGATGGACTCCAATTCTAGAAGGTCCATTCCCAGTTCTTTTTCACCAAACAGTTTGATTAACTCGGTTGGCAATAGTTCCATGCCGGGATGTTGCAGGATTTTCTTGGGCTGAACAAGGACGCCTGCAAACGCAGTGGGAGGAATCCGTTGGATGACCTCTTGTTGAGCCAAGGAGGGTGACAACGGCATCGCTTGCAAAAACAGCGTGTAAGCGATTACCCAAGTCGAAAGTAGGAATCGTCTCTTCTGGTAAAGCATGTGGATCTACCCTTTGGAAGTATTTGTAGAAATGATCAATTCGATAGTGATTCTCGCCAATCGTATCGGCGTTCGCAACCGCCATCGTGGCTGAAGCCGCAGGAAATCAATCGGTCATGTGAGAGTCAGGCAGCAATCGGTGGCGCGTGATAAGAACTGATCCGGAATTAACCGATCTTCGAACGAATGAGCAGCGGTTGCTTGTGCATGACCACACTGCTATTCTGCAGCCACGCTATTAATTGGACCAATCGGTCAGGCATTCCATTCGGCCCGAATGCCTGGATGCTGCAGTCCCAAGAGAACGACATGTGTGGGGAAGTTCGTATACGGGCGAATTTGACAGAATCAACCGAAGTGTCACAACAAAGTCCCAGATTTACATCTGGTGACGCAATTGCAAGATGGAATTCTAGAAGATGTTCCAATTCTAAATCAACTTTCGCTTGCCTAAGGGTTAGGGGAATCAATGAAATTGAAGGCTTGTCACTGTTGCGGCTTGGTACACCAAGTACGCAAGCTTGAGCGGAACGAGATCGCTCGTTGTGGTCGTTGCAATTGGGTTTTTGAATCCGGTCATGCCGACGGTCATGTTAGTGCCCAACGCTGTCTTGCTGCCTCGCTTGGTGGGCTGGTTTTATACCTGCCGGCAGTGACGCTTCCGATCTTGGAAATTGAAAAACTGGGGCACCATCGTTCGGCCAGCATTCTTGGCGTAACATGGGAATTGTTACTGCACGGCAATCCGCTGGTGGGTATCATTATCATCTTGTTTTCATTGGTACTTCCGCTTGCAAAACTGTTGGCGTTGGTGAACTTAAGTTGGTTTGGATTGACACACCAGCGGCATCGAGCGTTCACCTACCATTTGGTTGAATGGACTGGGCGTTGGAGCATGATGGATGTTTTGCTGTTGGCCTTACTGGTCGCTCTGATCAAGTTAGGTGATTTGGTAACGTTTCATCTGGGGCCGGCAGTGATTGCGTTTGCTGGCTGCGTGATGATGAGCTTGGTGGCTTCGTTGATGTTTGATCCGCATTCGATTTGGGACGAATGCGACTCGGTTCCCAAGGCAGAGGGTTAACGAGTATCTTGATCGCTTTAAACGAGTAAAGGGCAATTAGATGAGTGTACCAATCAGTGAAATTCCGGCCGCTAAAATCGAGTACCGTACGAGTGGGCCCCGTTCAAAACTGTGGTGGCTGACGGGGATTTGCGTGCTATTGGCAATAGGGTTGTTTGCCGGAGGGTTCTTTTTTCAAGGTCCGGTCATTCAGATTGTATTCCAAGATGGTTACGGATTGAAAATTGGGGACACGCTTCGTCATCGCGGCGTTGACATCGGCGAAGTCATCAATGTGCAACTGGCGAATGACTTAAAAAGCGTCACAGTGAGTGTTCGATTGCATCCAGAGAACGATGACGTTGCCGTCGAAGGCAGTCAGTTCTGGATCCAACGTGCACGATTGCGAATCGGGCAGATTTCAGGCTTGGATACGGTTTTGGGAGCGAAATACCTCGGGGTTGTTCCAGGCCCCGCGGCAACGCCACGTCGAAATGACTTTATCGGAGTCGAAACACCTTTGGGAATGACCGAAGGAGCGTGGGTGTCGATCCAGATCCAATTCTCGGAAGGCAATGGAATTCAAATCGGGGATTCGATTCGGTACCGAGGCATCGATGTCGGCGAAGTGGTAGCCGTTGATTTGAATCCTGCCATGGATTCGGTCAATGTGGAAGTCAATTTGATTGGACAGGCAGCCAGCTTTGCCCGCCAAGGCACTCAGTTCTGGATTGAACGGCCGCGACTGGATCTGACCGAAGTTCGAGGTTTGGATACCTTGGTCGCCGGTCGGTAGATCGCGGTAGCGCCCAGCAACGACAGTGTCAACGCTTTAACTGATGCAACGTTGAAGAATGATGCCGCGAAATCCTTGCCAGTTTCTCAATTTATTGGACTCAACCAACCTCCTCAACGACCCTGGGAATCGGGTTCGCTGGAAATTGAACTCGAATGTTCTAGTCGCAATGGAATCGTTGTCGGTACCCCGGTCATGTATCGTGGATTGGAAGTTGGCGAGGTCACAAAGGTTCGTTTGGCCAAAGACGCCGTCAGTTTACTGCTCACGTGTGTTGTCCAACCGGACGCCGCAAGATTGGTTCGCACTAACTCCGTGTGGTGGTTTGACAACGGCCTAAAGTTGGACGCAGGACTTTCGGGCTTCCAATTGAAAGTCCCTTCGCTGTCGGCCTTGTTTCGGGGTGGTGTGTCTTTTGCAACGCCAACTGAACCGGGGGAACCGGTCGCGACAGGACTTCGGTTCCCGATAGAAGATGAACCAAAGAAGGACTGGTTGTTATGGAAGCCTAGATTGCGGCTGGATTCCGATGCGGCAGGTTCAACACAGAACCAAAGCGAAGTGCCGCAAGCCATCCGAGTCGTTGCCAATTGGAACGCGGGAATCACGGGGCTGTATCGACGACAATCGGCGGAGACCTGGGGGCTTGCAGTCAAAGGACCGAAGCTTCTGGTGACGAAAGGATTCTGGGACGCAGCAGTGAAAGTAGGTAAATCCGTTGAGCTTGAATTTTCAGGGCAACGGTTTTCGATCGAAAGTCTGAAAGCGGAAACCAGTGGTCAATTGGTGGTTTTAATACCAATCGAAGGCGTTCTTGAATTTTCTCGTGAAACAACGCTTCAATCGATCCCGCTATTGGATACTCAAGTCCCCGTCCTTATCCAAATTGTTAGCCCGAATAAAGCATCCCCGATCGCCATCGAAGCCAGTCGTCTGAAGAAAGTCGATGCCGGCTGGGAACTTAATTCTTCTATCACATTGGATTCCGCTTTGGACGGGTCACCGGTTATTGGCTCGCCGCAGATCGGTGCGCAACAGCAACTGGCAGGAATCTTGACCCGAGTGGACGGTCGTTGGACCGTGGTCGCTTGGTCTGAAACACCGGACCAATAAAGCACTTTAAAATCCGCGAAAACTTTTCCATGTATCCATTGGATAGCCCATCCAAGCGGAAATAAAAGAAGGCAAGCATCTGCCTCTTCGATCGCCCATGTAGGCTCGGAGTCCCGCCACGTTTTAGGGTCGGCTTCGCCCAGTAAGAGGCAAGACGACTCTTCTACGAGCGTGATTCTGCTAGGGAAGCAAAATCCTAGAGGCTTTCTGGGATTTTGGTCCAAGCTGGATCCGGAGCCCTAGAATTGGATTTTTCAGTGCTTTCTTACTTCCTCAATTGACTATCAAAATGTACAGGACTCTCCCTTCTCCACGGTGTCCCTTCTCCACGGTGTCCCTTCTCCACGGTGTCCCTGCGTCCGGTGTCCCTGCGTCCGGTGTCCCTGCGTCCGGTGTCCCTGCGTTACTCGGTTAACGATTGAACTGCCAAACCAACGGCGGTTCAACGAAAGCCAAACAACAGAAAACAGCCCGAACGCTTGCCAACCCAAACGCCCAACCAACAAACAACGCGTTCTAGCAACCAACAAACAACGCGTTCTAGCAACCAACAAACAACGCGTTCTAGCAACGCTTTGCATCAAGTGGCAGTAAAGACGAAAGTTGTCGACTTGCCACCGATGACCAAGTTCCACAATGATCGAAATCGACCATCACAATTAGCTGGAATCACAGGAGCGTTGTCAGACGCTTGGTCATTGGTTGGCTGGTCATTGGTTAGATGGTCATTGGTTAGCTATCGTTCATAAATTCCATCTGCCTTGTCGCCTCCAGACAAAACATAAGCAATCAGGTCCAGGACCTCTTGCTTGGTGAAATAGTTCAACAGACCGTTGGGCATCGCCGACGTTTCGTTCGTCTTTTCCTGTTCAATTTCGTCCTTCTTCACGACGCTTGGCTTGTCCTGGTTTAGCGGGTCGGATTTGATCAGAACCTCGGTCGCTGTTTCACTGACGACGAATCCCGAGATAACTTCGCCTGTATCCATCAAGTAGATTCGCATCACGTACTTCTCCTCGATGTCCTTGGACGGGTCAAGCATCGAACCAAGCACGTAAGCGGCGTTGCGTTTCTTCATTTCTAGTTGCGCCAAATTCGGACCGAACTCACCCCCTTCGTTGCCAACCTTATGGCATTGGATACAACCGATTCGCTTGAATGATTTCGCACCTGATTCAAACGAACGCCCTCGTTCTGCCAGATCGGACTCACTGAAGTCGGCCTTGCTCCATTCTTTGACAAGCCTTGGAATCCAACCGTCGGTCGACGCTTGGGCAACTGCGACACTGCCGTCTTCCATCGGATACGTCTTCATCAAGTCAACGACACTCCAGAAGGATGCATCTGGACCGCGGTCAATCGCCCGCATTTTAGCAACATGCTGTGGGGCAACCGGTTTGGCGCGGTTGGACCACGAATTGCGAACGTACGTCAGCACTGCCGCGATCTCTTCGTCGTTTAGTATCTGACGGAAACCGGTCATCGGCGGTAGCGGCGGCGAACTGTATCGCTTGCCTTTGACTTCGATTGTGCCGTGCATTCCGTCCAGCACCATGCGAATCAAGCGATCCTCATTGCCGGTCGTCCACAAACTGCCGTCGATCGGTGGATACAAGTTGGGTAAGCCTTGACCGCTGGGTTGGTGACACGTCGCGCAATGGCTCTCGCGTGCGTAGACCTCCGCACCCAACTTCATCACCTGCAGGTCGGCCTTGATCGGAATACTGGCTCGCAGCTCTTTCAACCGTTTCCCATCTTCAGCTTCTGTAACACTGGTCAGACTGGTTCCCAGTTGCAACAAATTGGTGAATTCGTCGCTTTGGCGTTCAACCGGTGTTGCAATGTCCGCTCGCTGGAGCAATTGCTCCAGGATTGCAGCCGCGTCGGCCTTGGAAAGCTTATCAGCCACTGTCTTGCTTGGCAGTGAAGAAAGTGCGTTCAGGGCCGTACCCGTTAAAGAATCGCTGCTGATCAGTTTGGCAAAGTCGCTGATCTTTTCGTCTAGATGTCCGGGCCAAGTTGCGACCACTTGCAGGGCCTGCTGTTTCAAATTACCAGTTCCTGCCGGACGTAACACGGTTGCGTCGATCGCCACTTGATCGAACCCAGGGCCCTGCCAAGCGACTTGCAAACCATCGCCACCACCATTGTCGAAATAGGTCACCACAATTTCGTGAAAGCCTGCATCCAATTGCACCTTGCCGCTCTTTTGCGACATGCCGTGCAGTCCGTCGTTATCAATGACTTCTTGGCCATCAATGTACAGCCGTGAACCATCATCCGAAGTAATGAAAAATGTGTACGCACCGCTGGTAGGAACAACAATCGATGCGGTTTGCCGAGTCGCGAACCCGTCCTGACCTCCGCCCGGCACATACTTTTCGAATTTATCGACGTTACCCGTTAGCGTTGGCCGTAATCGGTCCAGCGTTTGGTTGCTAACGTTGTCGGGATTGGGAGCAAAATATTCGAATGTCACCGGTGGACCAGGCTTCGCCGCAACGTTGTCGTCTTCGCTACGCAGTGCCTTGGGCAATTCAAACATCAATGGACGGACTAACGGATAAAGCTTAGCCAGAGTTGTCGTGTCTTTGATCTTATTGACACTCGAAAGTGCATCGCGGAGATTTTCACGCGATCCAAGTGCATGCTGCCAAGCCTGATTGGTATCGCCCGAATTCAACCACGCCGCATAGGCAGACGCCCGAACCACTGGCGACTGAGTTTGATCGGCTACCTGCTGGAGCAACTTGTGATCAGCCACGGTCGTTCCTGCGACGGTCGTCAACATTCCTGCCAAATCATCCAAGCTGCCCAGCTTGTTTTGCTCGGCATTACTCAGGCTAGTCACCAATTGCTGCAGCGGAGATTTCGAGTTAGTTTTCGCCAGTGCATTCACAGCCTCAAGTCGGAACGGTTCCGGGATTGCATCCCGCGACAGTAACGCTTGGTAAACGGCCGTTGACTTATTCATCTCCAGCAACAGGCCGGGTGCAGCACTGGCCAAAGCGTAGGCTTCGGCTGCGTCAGAGAGGGGCGTCTTGGAGCGAATCGCTTCAGCGATCATTTGATCAACGTTGATCTGGCTACGGGCGTAAGCCAGTACTAGATCCAGTTCGGGATCGGTGGGTCGGGTTGCCACTTCAAAGATGGTTTCGGCAGGCAGCAAGCCATCGAACTCCACCGCTGATTTGACCGCTTCGGCACGGACTAGCGCCGATTCGTCCTTCGCTGCGGCCGACAAAAGGCTTTCCCAACCAGTTAGGTGATCTTGCAAAACCTGGCCGTTGTGTTTGTGTTTGGCCCAGTGGCCAAGCGTACGGATCGCCGCGGCGCGGACAAGCGGTTGGGCGGCTTTGAACGTTTTTTGGATCAACACCATGTTCGGCACACGGTGTTCCTGGTGAACCCACAAACATTCCAAGAGTGCTTGTGCTTCGTCGCGATCAACCGGCGCTTTACTTGGATCCAGTTTCTGGGTGAACGTCAATACTTCGCGGATGACTTCGCCGGTGTCCCGACCACTCAATTCAATCCGCGTGCGATAACGGGTACTGTTCTCTTTACTAAAGAAGTTCTGCAATACTTCGGCAATCGGCATGCCCTTCATCTTAACCGGTTGCAGAGGCTGACGACCCTTGGCCGAAACACGATAGATGCGTCCGTGTTCGTGATCGCGATTGGGGTCCCGCATGTTGTGCTGCATGTGGCCGATCAGCGTGTTTTGCCAGTCGGCAACATAGATCGCTCCATCACCGCCAACTTCGATATCGGTTGGTCGGAAATTTGGATCCGTTGACTGCAACAAGTCATCAACTCGTTGGGCTGTGATTTCCGCGCCGTTGTACTTCACTTCGTATTGCAGCACGCCTAAAAAGCCGATCGTGTTGCAAATCAAGAAGTTGTTCTGACTGGAATCAGGAAAATGACTACTCGTAAGTAAGCCTGTAGCCACCACGGGTCGCCATTCCATTTTGAACCATGGACGATTGCCTGGTCGCAAGCCTTTACCGACGCTAACAAGACCACCGGTTCCGCCGGTGCCATCGTTTGCAAACTGGTAGCCCCAGCGATCAAACACGTCGCCGTGCGGATTTGGGCCGATCGGAAAATGGAATTCGACCTCGAATGTGCGCGGGTTAAAGCGATGCACACCGGTGGAACCGGTTCGGAAAGTCCGTGTTGGCGTTTCAAATGCAGCTACATTAAAGACGCCGCGCGACCAATACAGCCAACCATCGGGGCCCAAAAGCATGGCGTTGGCGCTATGGTGCGAGTCAGCGCTGGACAAACCCTGCAACATTCGAATCTTCACGTCAGCAACATTGTCGCCGTCGGTGTCTTTCAGAAACCACAACTCTGGCAGAGCCGCAACTAACACGCCGCCACCCCAAAACTCGAACCCGGTGACGCTGTTAAGTCCGTCAGCAAAAACGATGCATTCGTCCGCTTTGCCGTCGCCGTCTTCGTCCGGCAGGATCACGATGGCATCTTTCCGAGGCTGGCTAGGATTCCAGTGCGGGTAGGACGGCCAAACCGATGCCCACAAACGCCCGTCGGTATCGACAGCCATTTGCACGGGGTTGATCAATCGCGGGAATTGTTCTTCGGAAGCAAATAAATTGACCTCCAAACCCTCTTGAACGGTCATCTGTGAAATCGCTTCTTCGCCGCCCTGATATGAGAAAGCGCCTCCAGCCAATGGACCTTCCTTGTTGGGCTTGACCACCAAGTTGGCCGGCAAATTATCATCTTTCACTTCTAAATCGCCACCCTTGGCAACAGCCCAAATCCTTTGATCGCGATTCTCTGTCTTCACATCGAACATTTCCATCTCACGCATCATCACGTCCGCGTTGGACTGACCAAACCAAGCCAGTTTGGATCGACCGCCGAACACGTTGTACTCGTCGACGACGCGGTAACGACTGAACCACTCGTAGTTCTTGTCCAGAACCGCGCCACGAAGTTTCGCTATCTGTGAATCGCTGGGCAGCGATTGTTCCACCAGACCCGCGAACGAAGAATCTTTGGCAGTGAGAATCTCCTGAGCCAAAGCACGATTGCCGTGATCCAGTAAATGAATACCGTTCATCGTCAATGGTTTGTCGGCTTCGTTGTACAGCTTCTGCGACATCGCGAACAAGTCGACAAACGGAACGCTTTTGACTTTGCAAACTTCTCGCATCGCATCGGTATACATCAACAGATTCTTGTTGTTCTGATAACCGCTCGGTAAATTCGGACTCTTTAGGTCTTCGTGAGCCAACGGCGAGAAAACGATCAAGCGGGGTGCCGAGATGCCGTTGTACTTCTGGGCTCGCATCTGGTCGATCATCCCGGCCAATTCATTCGTGAATCCCTGCAGTCCCGCTTCTCCCTTGAGTGCTTCGTTATAGCCAAAGAAACACAGCACGACATCAGCGCCGCACTTGGATAGCCACATGTCAGCATCGCCGAAATTATCCGCACGTTGACGCCGATTCACTTCGTCCGCCGAGAAGCCAAGATTGCGAAACGTCAACTCATGTTCTGGCAGCAACGAATGCAAATACGATTCCAACCAACCATCGTGTTGCATCCGATCAGCAAGCGTGTTGCCGATATAGACAACATGATCACCTTTGTTGAATAAAGACGACTCCTGAGCAGAACACCGCACAGCGGTACCTAGTAGAATCGCGAAAACGATGGTTCGAAAAACTGGAAACATAGCTTGGGTTCTTGGGCTGGAGGGAGTGGGTGAGGCGGGCAGATATTCTCAGACCACTTTGCCAAATGGGAATTCCAATGGCAAAGCAAGGTCCCTATTGTACATCAAGATTGTCGCTCAGGCTGCCAGCCTTTGGAATCGAAAACTTGCGGCTGGCAGCGTTGAAAGCCACCACTGCGAGGCGACTATTACTTAACTTCCAGAATACGGATGTTTCGGAACTTGATGTTGTTGGGCTGGCCGTGATCTTGAAAACCGATATACCCCCCCAACGGTCTATCCTTCATAGGGGTCTGGTCCAGATGACAGTGGACGATAGATTCACCATTGAGTTCAACTTTGACGTGGGTGCCGATGCAAGTAATCACCATTCGATTCCAGACGCCTGGTGGTTGCGACATGTTTTTGGAAGCGGCCGAATCGGTGCCGACGATTCCACCATGATCGTGCGAAGACAGCGGTCCCTTTTTGGCGGATGAATCAAGTATCTGAACTTCGATACCTTGGTTGACGGGATCGTCGCGATCGCCCACACGGAAGTAGAAACCACTGTTCCCGCCAGCAGGGTAAGCGTATTCCACGTCTAGCACAAAATCTTTGTACTGCTTTTCCGACCAAAGATACGCATCCCATCGCGACCAACCCTGTTCTCCATCTCGCGGTTGGATCAAAAGCGAACCATCATCCTGAACCAGCCAGTTGCCGGTGGTTTTCCAGCCAGACAAATCCTTGCCGTTGGAAAGCGAAGTGAACTTGGAAAGATCACGCAGCTTCACGTTTCGCCAGCGAACTTCATAAGGTCCTTGCCCCGCGCCGATGCCATGAACTTGCAAGCCGATGAATCCTTTGGGGTGTGACTTGTAGCGTTCTTCATGAGTCAAGTCAGAAATCTGTTTGCCATTGATCCAGGTTTCAATCTTGCTACCAAAGGCGACAACACGATATGAATTCCACTCACCATCCTTGAAGGTGTCGTGAGGTTTTCGATCGGTGTCAGGCGTCATCCAACCGCCAGCCGCTTCGCCGTAAATATAGCCCGCCATTTTGTCCAGCGAGATTTCAACTTGCGGTCCGTTCACACGGCCTTCCGACGTATTACCTGCAGTTTGCGAGCGAATCTGAACACCTGAGTTCAATGCCGAGTCCACCTTCACATCGAACGACAGTTCAAAATCTCCGTAAAGTTTGTCCGTGCAAAGGAACGAATTGGGACTACCCTCGTTCGTTTTGCCAACAATGGAATCACCTTCAACTTGGTAAGTTGCAGTGCCATTGCGCTGAGTCCAACCTTCCAGGTTCTTACCATTAAACAGGTCAATGAAGCCTGCCTCGTCCTGCGCCGCTGCGGTTGCAGTAAAGATAAACAGGAGTGAAAAAAGCAACAATAAATATTTCATGGTGGGCCTCGGGTAAGTCTTGTTTAGAAGGGGTTTCTAGTCCGCTGGGATGGATTCATCGTCAGACGCTAAGCTTATCTCATACGTAGCGACGCGTTGGAGTTGATAAAGGATTGAGGTGCCGACAAAGAAACCGTCGAATCAACCACGCGAAGCAGTTAAATCGAGAAGTTCCGAGGAAACGACGGATCCAATCTACCATGCTTTGGCTGCTAGAATCATTCGATTTGGGCTCAAGTGGCCAACAAATTTTTTAATTGGATTGTTGACCGCCTAGCAAGACCGCCTTGGGTATGCACCCGTGCACACTAACGAATCAAAGGCATGCCCAACATTCTTAACCCAGCGATCGCTGCTGTTTCTTGGAAAGGAAGGTGCGTCTGTTTGGATCTTGTGCTCAGTGTCTTGGTCTGCATAAGTCTTTTTGTCGTCTACAACTTGGTAACGGTCCCGGTGGTCGCCATTAAACACGGGCTTTGCTCAATTCATCCACGTGTTGGTTCGTAATGTACACGTGGACGGCACCAAACGACACCAGGGTTAGGAGCACGGTAATCACGCCCAGGATCACACCGTAATTCGGGTCGGCACCGGCCTCCACCCGTGCGACTATGCGGTTGATGTTATCGGTTAGAGTAGAGAACCCACGGGACACATGGAAGATTCTAGACCGGTAAACCGTTGGTCCACGTGGTGCTGGTGGGCATCGAACTCTGTGCGGGTTACGATCATATCGTCGGGGCCAACTCGTCTGGGGGTGGGCATCATGCTCTTTCGTTGTACTCGGGGTCCGGTGCGTACCGCCCGAGTACACAACCGTGGTTCGGGTGGGGCAAGTTACGGCCCAGGCTCCGGCACCCCCACCGGCCCCTGGGCGGCCATGGCTGCTGCCATGGCCCTGTGCCGGTTCATTTTGCCATAGGTGCGTTGGATGGCTATGGGTGGGCCATCTAATTGGTATTTGTATTCTACGATCTCAACAAATTCCAAAGCCTCGCCGTCCACCGGCGGGCCATTACCACTGGAAAAGTAGGCAATCGAATAATCCCCGCCGGCCGGGGAGGCACGGTCAATTCTTACTTGTGTCATTCTAATTCCTTTATCCCGAAGAAGCGGCGTGCCGCCTGCAGTTGTGGGTGTTTGGGGTCTTTCACGCGGGTACCAAGGATGGTCCCTCCGCTAAAGGTTCAGATTTCAAACGATGATGTCATGGATGACATGCCCGAAGTCGCGATCAAGTCGTTTGTAACCAGGAACCTCCAGACGCCTGGGATCAATCCCCAGCAGATGGTTGATAGTGGCGTGGACGTCGGTGACGTAGTGCGGTTTTTCGACCGCGTGAAAACCTAACTCGTCGGTTGCACCGTGAACGACTCCACCTTTCAAACCGCCCCCCGCCATCCAGACACTGAAGCCAAACGGATGATGGTCTCTGCCGTCAGCCCCTTGTGACCCAGGCGTCCGTCCAAACTCCGTCGCGAACACGACGATCGTATCGTCTAGTAATCCTCGTTGTTTGAGATCCTTCAGCAAACCTGCGGTCGGCAAATCAACTTGCCCCGCCAGATCGGCATGGCCCTTTCGCAGTCCCGAGTGGTTGTCCCACGCGCCGGCGGCACCTTCACCGTGCATGATCTGAATAAAGCGAACGCCCCGTTCGGAGAACCGCCGCGCCGCCAATAGTTGTTGACCAAAGGTTCTGGTTTCTGGCTGATCCAATCCGTAGAGCTTACGGGTTTCTTCCGATTCTGTTTTGAAATCCAGCACCTCGGGCACCGCGGTCTGCATGCGAAATGCCAGTTCATACGATTTGATCCGAGCTTCAAGATTGGCGTCGCCGGGGAACTGCTGCCCCGCCAGGAGATTGAGATGGTTCGTGAACTCCAGGTTGGTCCGCTGCTGAACAGGATTCATTCCACCATGGCGAACGGCATAGTCGAGTGGATTTTCGGGATCTACTTTCAGGTTCACGGCATCGTAAGCCGGTCCCAAATAATGTCCGTCCCGCGTATCAAAAAAACGTGGGCCGATATTGATAAACTGCGGCAGGTTATCGCTGAGTGAACCGAGCCCGTAGTTGATCCAAGCACCGAGGGTCGGGACGCGCGGGTCAAGCATGTGACGGCCGGAATGGAATTGAACTTGGGCGCCGTGGTTGTTGTCCGTGGTCCACATGGAACGGATAAAAGCAATGTCATCCGCGCACGAACCAATCTGGGGAAACCAGTCGCTGATTTCAACCCCACACTCTCCGTACTTCTTGTATCCGGTCTGCAGCGGATAGATCGTCTGGCGATCCTTGCCATTGGCGTCGTCCACCACCACAACTCGCAGGTCCTTGAAATTCCCTGGGTCCAAGATGTTGGCATGCGGCGTATCACTGATGGACTTCCCGGCAAACTTGTTCAGCGCCGGCTTGGGATCAAAGCTCTCCATATGACTGACACCACCGCGCATGAACAGCCAGATGACGCGTTTGGCCTTCGGCTGGAAATGGGGTAGACCATCGGGCTTCTTTTTTTCTTCCGCGGCCACGATGCCGCCGAGCGCCAGAGAGCCAAAACCTAAAGCCGACTGTAGCATGTATTGACGGCGCGAAAGGAAGGGTTTGATCGTCATCGGATCACCTGGAAATCATTGTGGTTAAGCAGTGCATGGACGAATTGAACACGATCAGGCGTCGTTTTCAGAAACGCAAGACAGGCTTGCATTTCAGTTTCTGAGGGATCACGGGAAAGGAGTTGCAGGAAAGCGGCGCGAGTGAATTTTTGATCCGTCAAGTCTGCATCGAAGCCGGACGTCAGCTGCTCCGCTGCTTCGATCGCTTCGCGGCTGTTCATCATCGCCAGTGCCTGTTGGGGAACAATACTCTGACTGCGACGATAGCAGGCAAAGATGTCAGCATCATCAAAGGTCGACATGAATTTGTCACGGCCATCGCGAGAATGAAACAGATACAGACTGCGACGAAACACGTTCGCCCCCGGTTGGACTGAGGGACCACCGAGCGTCAGGTCGAGCCGCCCGGACAAGTGCAGCAGACTGTCTCGCACCACCTGCGACTCCATCGGGCGGCTATTCATGCGCCAGTAGTATTGGTTTTCCGGATCTCGAATGAGCGTGTCTTGGTCGGCTCCGAGATTGGATGAACTGCGTTGCCACGACTTTGAAGTGAGGATCAGACGGTGCAAGTGCTTCATGCTCCAGCCTGATTCGATTAACTCGACCGCCAAATAATCTAGCAAGTCCTGATGCAACGGCTGGGGAGACTGCCGACCAAAATCAAAAACCGAATCGACCAGTGGCGTCCCGAAATGCCGAGTCCAGATGTGATTGACGGCAACCCGCGCCGTCAATGGGTTATCACGATGAGTCATCCAACGAGCCAAGGCGGTTCTTCGCCCGGTGCTGGTTTCGGGGTAGACCGGCGCGTACTGGGATGCATTGTGCGAACTCTGATCCAACGCCCGCTCGCTGCCTCTCAACGGTGCGTAGGGCGGAAACTCTCCTGATTTCAAGGCGGTCTGGGCCCGGTCCTTTTTCTCGGTGGCGTTGGCTGTTTTACTCGCGTCCGCTTCAAGCAAATCAACTTCCGCCTGCTGCAACACGACTTGAAGTTCCGAGCGCGAGGCGGTCTGTGCGGAACCATCGGCATCGCCATCGGCATCGGCATCGCCATCGCCATCGCCATCGCCATCGCCTTTGAACGTCGCATTGTCGGCGGCAATCCGCGCGTTCAATGCTTCAAGTTCTGACTCGGCAAGTTTCAGCTTCGCTGCTGCCAAACGAACGATCTGCGCCGAATCAATTCCGGCCGGTTGCTTGTCCGTCTCTTTCAACACCGCATCTTTGGCCAGCGATTGGACTTCGATCGAGTAGAAGTCGGCCGTCGCATCGAAAGCGAACAGTTCGATCGAGCCACTTCTTCGTTGCGGCAGTCGATAGCTGAACAGAAACTGATCATCCAACGATACATTGATCAGATCATTCCGGACTTTTACATTCACCGTGTATTCTTGATTCACTTGAATCGAACGATCAACTTTTGCATCTGCGGGATAGAAGTCCTGTCCCGCGACGGTGTGAGAAAGCTGCACTTTCGGACCGCCTTCAAAGGCGCTCGCATAAACGGTGTGGGCATTGTCGCCGCTTTCATCGGCATCAAAACGAATGCCTGTTGACTTCCACTGTTTACCGCCGGTAGTTTGAAATTTAAGGTTCAGCTCGAAGTCTCGGGGATGATGGGCTGTGCTTCGCAAGCAGCTTCGTTCCATCGTCGATTCGGTTTGAGCGAGCAGGCCTCCCTGGTATCGCCATCCCGATCCGATCGTCTCCCACATTTCCGGACGCGATGTCTTGAAGTCATCCGCCAGCGGTGTGCCATCCGGATTTACTTTCTCGGGATCTGCTTTGGCAGCAACCGCTTGTTCTTGCTTGAGATGTTCAAAGTTGTCCGAAGTCGTTTGCACCTGTGCCTTCGCTTGGGCAAGCAAGTCGGCTTGAACAAATTCTCGGGCCCCGGGTGCCCAAGCTTCGACGGGCAGTTTTACGAGTGTGGGCGGTTGCGCAAAACTTGAAAGAAATTTCGGAACGCCGGGAGGAATCGGTTTGTCCGTGATGGGCTGCGTTGGATCACCTCGCCGGTGAACGTAGGTTAGTGCGTCAAGCTTTTCGTCGTAGACGCGCGGCAAGCCATTCTTGTTAAAGTCGGTTTCGCCGGGTAACGCATCCAGGCGAACATGATGGGGCTCGAAGATCGCGCGGAAACGATAATAGTCCTCGTGGGCGATGGGATCATATTTGTGATCATGACATTTAGCACAGTTCAAAGTCAGTCCAAGAAACGCTTTACCGGTGTGTTCGATCGTGTCATCCAGCCATGTCGTACGATTGAAAAGGTAGTAGTTCCTTGCCAGGAAGCCTGTTGCAGCAACGGCGTTAGAATCTTGCGGAGCGATCTCGTCACCGGCCAGCATTTCTAACAGCATTTGGTCGTAGCCATGATCGTTGTTCAGCGAATTGACGATCCAATCGCGCCAGTGCCATTGGTGCTTCTGACTATTCCTCAGCTGTTGGTCCAAACCGTACCAGTCGCTGTATCGCCAGATGTCCATCCAATGTCGGCCCCAACGCTCGCCATACTGGGGGCTGTTGATCAGCGAATCGATGATTGCCTCAAGGGGCTGATCGGACTGGAGTTGTTGGGTGGTGGGCGGCAATCCAATCATGTCCAGGTAAAGCCGCCTGATCAGCAGGCTTCGCCGAGCTGTTTTCTGTGGCTTGAAACCTTGGGCTTGTTGTACTGTGGAGAGGAACGCATCGATCGGGTTGGACTCGTCGCGTTCGAGCAGCTTCGGTCGTTCGATCTTTTGAAACGCCCAATGCTGCAGGGGATCGGATTCTGCTAGTTCGTTATTCGGAGCTGGCGAGCCAGATGCAATCCACTGCTTGATCACCGCGATCTCTTGGTCAGTTAACGGTTCGCCTTCGGGCGGCATGCGCTCAGAATCGTCTTCCGAAGTGATGCGGCCCAGCAGTGCGTCGTTTTCAAGAATTCCGTGTTCTAGCATTGTCTGGACGGTATCGACGCGTAGACCGGACTCTTGTTTAAGTGCTCCATGGCAGGCAAAGCACCGCTGTTTGAGTAGCGGCTTGATCTCCCGCTCATACAGATCGATCGTCGGTTCCTGTGCAATGGCGTTGGCCGCGAACAGAAAGAAGCAGATGACGAAGATGGCGTCCCAGAAATGTTTCATTTATTCGTTCCGACCTTCTCCAAAACCCTGTGCTTGAAACGGATCTGTTGCGATAGCTCCGCTGCAGTCTCGCGATCATTCCCCACTGCCATCATAACCAAAATTGGAGCGTGACGCTTGAAGTAGGCTGAATTTGAGAAGTGGCATGCTTTTCCAATGTTTTCGCGCAGCCGAGTGTAGGACCCGGGGAATGTACCGGAAGCGACCCGAAAATGGTTAAAACTTGAAAAGTGGTCTCCCACTGAGCAAACTTTCTCAGTCGGAAAGTTTCAAGTTTTAGACAACGGTTAACGCCGACGGGGAGACCACTCTGACTGAATCCAATCTGTTGGTAATGCTAGGACAAGCTTCTTCTGGATCTGCCAGCGAAGTGATGGCTGCGGAAGTGAACGCTTTATGTGGCCAGAAATATCACCCCGACCCAACGGATCATTTCCCCGCAGGCAGCACGCCCGCTAAAGTTATCTACGACGGTGACAGTGAAGAAGTCTCTGGGCTTCGCGTTCGCAAACATGGGGCCGATGGAACGACTGACTTCGTCACTACGGGTGACTGCACAGGCTGTGAGCAAGTTGCGTGACTGACGAACCTGTCGTAAACTCCTCCCAAATGTTTCGTTGGCCGGCATCTAAATTGCGGCCATCACCCGCAATAACGAGCGTACGTTCCTCCAGACTCAAAAGGATCCGCCGGGATGTTCTTTCATTTCCCCTTGTGGGTATGTTTTCCGAATCTGTGAAGAGAAGTGACTCGGATTATTTGCAACACAAAGTCCATCGTCTTCGTGTTGCAAAACCAAATTCGTAGCAGTGTCAAAACGCAATAGGTACGAGTTTCCCCAGCGGTATTGTCGACAGCTGTGTTGTGATTTCCCCGGAGTTGAGGCGATTCCCATCTGAGCAAGCGCGTTGGCGACAATTTCAGCAGTTGGCACTCCGCTCGATACAGGGCTAGTGGCCTCCAAACCGTGATCGCCAGAAGACCCGGAACGCCAGTTCTCAACGTTGCCATGGATCGTAAGTCTGCCAAGAGCGTCGTCCCATTGCGATCGCTTCACGCACATCGCTCTTAACTCGTCATTCCCTCGAACCCGACTCGATTCTTGCCTCTTTTGTCCCTAAAGTGGCTAAAAAGTCGATTTCCCGGGCTTTTCCAAGCGATGCCGTTGGTACTTATTTACCAGATGGTACTTATTTACCAAACTCAACGTGTTTCGAATCCCGACACATCGATCGAAGGCACCGGAATCCAGGTTGCTGCAATGCTTTACCCGCCTACCCGATCACTGGGACTAATCACTGGGACCAATCCAGCACAAACTGTTTCTGAGCGTCAGTCTCCTGTGCCTGCTTGGATGCACGTTCGGTGTCGGCTTGACGCAATGTTGTTAGCAGTGTAATCGTTTCTGAGTACCGTTATTGACGGGTGGTTTAGGTTGTTGGATTTCCTTTTGGTTTCCAGGAGATCTTATGTTACCAATGTCCACGACCCAGCGAATTCAACTTTGGCTTGACCGACTCAGGCGGCACGCCGCTTCCCAACTTACCGTGGCCGATTTTTGTCGGCTCGATCAAATTTCAGTGGCCTCTTTCTATAAGT
>Ga0105050_10003660_pt1 | contig 21078 bp, 26 predicted proteins | sample FRY01_FD_78088 | JGI IMG/M metagenome (GOLD analysis project Ga0105050, IMG submission 78088) | Freshwater microbial communities from Lake Fryxell liftoff mats and glacier meltwater in Antarctica - FRY-01 | ecosystem: Environmental > Aquatic > Freshwater > Ice > Glacier meltwater ...
CAAAAATAAAATATTTATTTAAAAATCAATGAGTTAATCGCTAGTTTCATTTATGAAACTAGTAGCTTTTCCTCAGTTAGCATTAACAGCTCTTTAAATCGATCGGTTACCAAGTCTTTTTTTGATATTAAACTTTTTATTTCCGTAAGTGTTACCAAGCAATTAGTGTGCATTTTCTCAGAAGAAGGATGGACTATTGGACCTATAGGTTCACCAAGCCAGTCATGCCGGTGAGCTAATATTTCAGTCGCGACAAGTAAGCTGTGAAAAACTTTATCTAACGGCCTCGGTATTTTCAAAATGGCGGAAGTAACAAAATTCTCTTGCCCGGCTAAATTTGGCAGTGAAATATAATGCTGGTATCTTAATTCATCTAGAAAAATAAGGTTATGTGTCAACTCATGAATAATAAACTCAACCGTATCTTCAAGACCCCAACTTTTTCTATTACAACACCAAATAGCACCTATAGCATTTGATACAGATCCTCCGCCTTGCTCAGATGAGCGCGCATAAAATATAGAGTTAATTGCTAAAGTGAATAAAGTAGATAAGTTTTCATGCTTTGATTTTATATAATTGCTCGCATCATTCACTTTAGATAAAGCAGCCTTAACAGAATCATCATTGGCAAGAGAAATACTTGTTTTGAAATCTGTTAAAAAATCATCTGCTTCATGGTTTTTAATCAACGTCTCTATTATTTTTTTATCGAATACAAATAAACCATCTTCTTTTTTGGGGTGCCATGTATTGGGTTGTATATTTGAAAGGAAACTCAGATATGCAGTTTTTAACTGTTCTTCTGACTTTATTTCACTATCTGCGTAGGGTTTTGAGAGTATATAAATAGTTTTTAAATTTTCTTCTAGCCCCAGTAAGTACAACATTACATCAAATCCTTGGTTGATTTATTGGCCGCAATGCCACACTTACGAGGCTAAAATAAGCCTGATCAAATATGAACAATAGCGATATATGGCTTATCTAGTAAATTTCGCCAGATATATCGTGAGCAATCATATTTAAACGAACTGTAGCGCCGCCAGAATCACTTACCGAATACTGTGAAATAACTTCACTACAGGTTTGTGCAACAGAAGAGATTTCGTTACTTGATATTTCTTGGTGGATTTTTTCTAGAATATTAGACATTTCATGTATCTCCTTATTTGATAGTTTTGCTTTACCGGTTCCTATTCCTGTCCGACCTTATTTTGATCTAATAAGGACCGAAATTGATTGTATATGCCCATAACAAGAAAAACAATGATTGTTTTTTGATTTACCCTAACAAAATATCGCCTTTCAAAACGCCTTTAAACTTACAGTCAGATCATTGAAGTGGCCGTAACCGTTGTTAGTTCAGCTGATTTTATTTCGTTTTCTTTGGGTTGATCGGTTATAGCAGGCGCCCTGGCCACAGTCGAGTGTCCTCGCGCTCGTGAAAAAATTGTTAAATGGCTTAATTCAGATGTGCGTATATTGTCCATAACGCCATAGCCTAGAATTCCAAGTGCTATAACCGCTAAAACAGCAGCTTCACCCGCTGCAGTAGATGCCAGCGCTTGATCATAATTCATTTGGCTATCGCCTCTATCAATTGTTTTGTACCCAGCTGCGCCTGATACGGCAATAAATATAAGATCAACCAATACAAGAGCACCAAATACGTAAAAGCTCGTGCTAGAACCTTCCTTTTCTAAACCTGATATGCAGCCGGCACATGATGCTAGCCCTAATAGCGCTAAAGACAACAATCCGCCACCAGCAGCGCCGGCTTTAGTTGCCAATAATATATCATAATCATCGTGTTGAATGCTCAAGAGCGACGAACCAACTGCTCCAACTACAGCGCCTGCAGCAGCATTTATTGCTGGAAAGGCTAGAACTCCACCTACTACCCCTAAAGTTTTATCACAGTTTAATGGCATAATTTAACTCAATATATTATAAATATTTAGTGCATTATAAAGACAGTAAATTATTTATCAATCAAAAATCATAGTTGTTTTTTGAAGCTAAGATTGATTCAAACATCATGGCATGCCTCATGAGTAACGTATGAAGCGTTGGCAGACTCAAATCTTTGATTCTCCGTTGCTTCTTGCGCTGCTGCGGATGCATGCCAAAAACAAAATGAAAAACCTGAAATGGACATAATGGCACCGACAGTGTAACAAGCCACTGGTGCCACGGCGGTTACACCTAGCGTTGGAAGGGCCAGAGCAATCAAGCCAAGCATGGCGTAAGCAGCCATGCCTATATTCATTTCTGTACTCATCAAGATGTACGCACATATCGCTGAATAAGATTCAGTATCAATGAGATTAAAGGTTAAATCTTCTTCAATGCTACGTTCAAAACTTGATTTTGAATACGTGATATATTTAGAACTCGAGGCGCGAATATAAGCAAGGTATGCCGCTGAAAATGCTCTGGCGTACCGCTCTTTCATTAATTCCACCTTTTCATGACTCGGGTATTTTTCTTTAAATTCTTGGGCGAGACCATGGGAATCGGAGTCTCCATCTGCAATCCTTGTTAACGCTGCAAAAAATGAATCGTCTTTCTTCTCCAAGCTCAATAAACCCTGACTGTGATGCTCCCAAGGCATTTGAGCGTTTCGTTTGTCATCCATGCTTTTTTTCAGCGCTATATTTTTGAGTGTTAGCCGAGCTGCATAGCGATGACCTTCGGCGGTGTGTTCAGCCAGCGCTTCAGATGCAACACAAGCCAACTCATAATCCTCTATGCCTTCTTGCCTTGATATTTCGTCATAGGCTACATACGCCGCAAACTGAAAAGCTTTGTCTTCGGATGAATGGCTCCGAAATAGCTCATAAGCAGTCTTGGATAATTCTTTAACTCGATGCTTCTTCATGACTTGTTAACCTCGTTAATGATAAATAATAAATTTGTGTTATTGCTCTGTTTCGGTTGTTAAAAATCACTTAACAGCTTTGGTAAGCCCCCACATCTTGGCTGCCTTTATTTTTTTGATTTTCCTTGGCCTGACGCTCCGCGATAAGCGCGCGCTTCTCATGGTGATCGAAATCAGTCAGCTCAGCGCTCACGACGGGGACATCAACCTCACCCATCACCCAATGCTTCATTTCATGCTGCTTGTACCAGATGTATTGCTCAGCTTTGACAGGTGCCACACCTGAACGCATCACAAGCGACACCTTAGGTGACATCTTCATGACCTCATCAGGTCGTAATAGTGGAATGGCTTGGTAGCTCACATTTTTACTGTCACTGCTGCCTTGTTGTTGGTTAGAGACCGAACGTGTGGTCACGCGTTGGGTGCGTGTCCCCAGCATTTTGCTGATGAACTCAGCGTCTGATATATCTTCCGTGGTGTAGGCTACTTTCGTTTTAATATTGACGAAGGCTTTGGCCTCATCATGTGAGTATTTTTCATAAGTTTGTGCGATGTACTGGAACATCAGAATGCAACGCACCCGATACTCTCGAAGCAGTTTTAACGACCGTCTTACTCGGTCAATTCGCCCTAAAGATGAGAACTCATCAATCAAACAAAGCAACGAATAAGGCTCGTCGCTGGGGTTCGGTATCTCACGTATCATCTCGGATATAAGTTGTTGCCAGAACAACGTTAAGACAGGACTTAACCGCTCCATATCATCTTCACTGAACCCGATATAAATCGTGGTTTTTTCGCGCCTTAAATTCCTAATGTCAAAATCACTGGCGCTTGTTGCGGCATCTACAACTGGATCGTCAAATAACTCGAAATAACCTGAAAAAGTCTCTAAGATGGAGGAGCGTGTTTTTTCATGGTTATTAATATAACTAAATCCATTGCGGTAAAAGTCTGCGTCAAGATGCTCGGTTTCTTCGAGCATCTTTTTAAACCATGTATCAAAATCTTGTTGCTTAATCAGTCGACCGACCTCACCGAGGGTGGTGGGTTGGCCCGGTGTGTCGAGTAAAAACAAGATTAATGCCTTCAGTAATTTACGTGATGCACGTGACCAGATGGGGTCGGATTTAGGGTTGTCCGGTATCATGATGTGCGCAATACGCTGAATATCCGTGATACGCTGAATTTTATCGGTCGAGATTAAGTCGAGCGGATTAAACCGATGGGTCTTTCGCTCGGGGTGTGCCGGTGCCCAGCAGTAACATTGATGCCCAAGCACTTGTTCGCGGTAGCCTGAGGTTGTTTCGAACAGCGTAAGTTTTACATCATTACAAACGATGGAGTCCGTGTAGTTGAAGAGATTCGGTATCGCGATGGAGCGTGTCTTACCGCTACCCGTTGGTGCAAACACCAGCACATGCTCATCGCCGTTCGAGTAAATGGGTGCGCCCTCTTTTTTACCAATGATGATGCTGGTCAGTTCACGCTTAAAAAACCCTGATTGATATACCTCAAGAGGCGTTGCGAAGTGTGCATCACCTAGCATGTCGTTTTCTGATGAGAATCGCTGGGCAAGATGAATCGCAACCCCGAGCCCCACCGCAAGAAACGCGCCCTGCTCGGACAAAATAAAATGACGGTAGAGTTCTGAGCCGGGTCGGTGGTGTTGTATCAGACGTACGATTTTGGCAAGACCTAGCGGGTATTCTTCCCAGAAATGAAACGCCACCGCGCCCAGAAAAGAGGTGACGGCAATAGCTGCCAGCGTGACGAGTAATGCCTTGGTTGTGATGCGTGACACCCCTCCTTTCATGATGGCCTCAAAACAAGCCCATGGCACGAGTACCGCCACCATCGCGGCCAGTGATTCTTTCACAAATCCTTGACTCATGGCGTATAAGAAGCTTCCGGGGTAAGGCACTTGATGCCATCCGATGAAATGGAAAGCTATGGCGCTGATGAGCTCAGCCGTCGATAAAATAATCACGAACATCGCGAAAGGATATTTTTCAAAAAATTTAAATAACATCGAAAGCTCCTTTGAAATAAACTGAATGGGTCTGAGGTCCTTCAGGTGATTTTTTAACCTGGATGATGATGTCAATCACCTCGTCCAAGACCGCGCGTATTTCATCATCCCTCATGGAGGGTACGTTGTTCTGCTTGTACATCTGAATCATGCGCATCAATGCCACACGTGGGTTGGGGGCATGAATGGTGGTCAACATGCCTTCGTGTCCTGTCGATGCACTGCTGACTAAATCAAGGATTTCTTTGCCGCGCACTTCACCCATCAGGATTCGGTCGGGCCTGAGCCTTAGAGAAGCTTGCACTAAATCTTGCATCTCAAATGTTGAGGATTGACCGTTGGGTTTTTTAACCGCACAGAGGTTAAGTTGGTTCTGATGAGGTATCTTCAGCTCGTACGTATCCTCCAAGGTGATGATGCGAGACTCTGGCTCTATCCATGACGCGCAAGCGCTGAGGTAGGTGGTTTTACCGGAGCCCGTGCCTCCGGATATCACGATGTTCTTCTTGGCCTTAACGGCTTGCTCCATAAACTCAGGAATATCTTTTTTGTGGTACAAAGCAAGTAATGCCTTATCCGTATCGGTTGCGTACGCGCTTGAAGGCTTGTTGATGTCAAAGAGAAAGGCATGGTCATAGAAGTTCGTTTTTCTATAATCCGGCAGCGACATTTGTTTGATGCTTTGCCTACGAATCGATAAAGCCATGTGTTTGGCCGCCGGTGGCATCACCAACTGCACCCGTGTACCATCGTATAAATTGCCTGACAATAATGGATTCTTCTCATCCAGGTTTTGCATGTTCTCGTTTGCAATGAACGTGAACAGATGTCTCAGGTGTGCTCCGTTTAACGCGGGTACATCAAAGCGCGTCATCACACCCCGTTTCTCGATAAACACTTCACCTGGTTGGTTGATTAAAATCTCAGAGACTTCGTTGTCTGAGAGCCAAGGAAGCAGGGGCGAAAGCAGCCCCTCCGAACCCGGTGCGTAGCGTTTCTGTGCTACTTCCATAACTCACCTCGTATCGCTTGTGGCCCTTGATTCTGAGCTGTACCCACCCCTTTAAAATCTAAGTCATGGGAAACAAAGACGTTGATTTCAGCGCCCTGGTTGATGCTTAAGGTGGGCTTTATCGCACTGCCTGCCTGATACGATTGACCTGCTGAATTTTGAAAATTGTTCGCAAGCGCCGCTCGGTATTGTGATGCACTGTTATAACGGTCTTGGCTATCGCTCACACCGACGGTGGCGGTGAATACCCCGAGCATGGACAAGAGTGCAGAGCTACGGAACCGTTCAATGAAGTGCGTGTCCACAAAGTCAGCACCTTGGCCTGAGCGACCGATGCGGTCAGCACCTGGGCTGTTCAGTGTCACAATCACGCCGTTGCTCATGTGGATTCTGTTCCATATGACCAGTACGCGATTTTGGCCCTCCACCACTTGAGAGCTGAACTGACCGACGAGGGTGGCGCCACGAGATATCAGCTTGTTACTGTTTTTAAGTGAGTAGATATCACGTGTCACAATGGCGCGGACCATGCCGGGTAAGTCTGAGTTAATGGCGGTTTCAAGGGTCGCCGAAATCATCTCGCCGGCGGGTACCGTATACTCAGGATGCGCGAGCTTACGTGCACTGACGATGGTGATGTCATCACTTTGAGCCAAGAACGCCTGGTCTGGGTCTTTGTTCGGTTGCGCGGGCACGCCTGCATCAGAGCTCGATGTGCTTGGTGAGCCCCCCATCGCATCACTTGAGCTTGTACCGCCTATTTCGAAACTGCTCGCCGCGTTCATGCGCAACCGCATGGCCTTCGTCAGTTTTTCTTCTTCCGTGCGGTCATCAACAAAGGCCTCTTCATTGATTTCATGCGGGACCTCAATGGCCACCGGTGATGGCTTAGGCTTATTCAATGAATGAATCAGCTCCAGGTTTTGATTCAGGGTTTCTCGGCTGATTTGGCTGTCATGCGATTCACGCACCTCGGATTTAGGTTTGTGAGGCATGAATGCGGTGATGCAAAGCGCCACCGCCGCAACCCCTAGGATACCTAAGTACACCGGTTGTATTCCTGGCTTCTTTTTAGGGGTCACCTGAGACGTCTTCGATGCCGAGGTCAGTGTGTCGTTTGTTGATGGCTCATGCATGACCTATCCCCTGTTATGACGAATGTTATAAATCGCATTGCCGTTGAAAACACTGGTCACGGCGGTGCCATTTCTTAAGGTGAACTGCGGGGCGAGACGTTGAACCACCAAGTAGTTGCCTTGTTGACGTGTGTTCACCACCGCTTCAGCGCCCGATTTATCATCAATGGCAAAGATGGCCGGTACTGCTTGGTTCTTGCGGAGCTCAAAGTAGGTAAAGGTGCCATCATCAAACACGTGGCTGGGTAGGATGGTTTTGTTACCACTGAATCGATAGTTCCAGTTGTACTTGATGGGCTCCTTCGCTTCGTTGACTTGGGCTTGTTTTGCCTTCAGCTCTGTTCGGAGTTTAGCTCGCTCATCTTCGGGGTAGACGAACTTGATGGCGTAGGTTTGGTTTTTGGTGTTGGAAGTCAGCGAGGCATTACTTTTGATATGAAAGTAATACACATGCTTGTTGGTCATCACCGTCATGTTGGAATCTGAATCTAAAACCGTCGGCTTCACAAACAACATGTTCTTCAGATGAGGGTGTAGCGTCACCATCCAGCCGGCACTGTCCCCGCCTTCAACATCCATGACTTGCTCACCGGGTGAAAACATAATCTGGGTGGACGTAAACGTCACACCGTTCAACGGCACCACTTGATTTTCTTGAAACGCCACCCGTTTAATCCGGTTGTCGTTCGGAAAACCCACCGGGGCTTGTTCAGCTAAAGCAGGCGCGGTACACGCTGCCATCAAAAGTCCTGCCATTAATCGTCTCATGTCTGCTCCTAAACGTTACGTACTTGTTTGGTGTAATTGGTGATGAGGAACCCGTCCCAGTTCTGCCAGCGTTCAGCAGGATTCTCTGAAGGTTTCACGTACTCCCACGAGACCAGCGCGCTGTAGTGGTGCACGGTTTTTCGGGTGCTGTTCTTATCCACGTCAGTGAGGGTGAATACGATTTCAGCCACGTTGTGGTGGTCTTTGGCGACTGTTTTTTCGTTGAAGCTGACGTTATCTAAGAAGTTGATGTTATAAACATGGACTTCGCGTTTGCCTTCCACGCCGAGGGTGTTAATCGGTGAAGATTTTTCACTGCGGTCTTGCTCGGCCATGTAGGCTTTAGCAACGCTGTCGGTGGATAGGAGGTTTACCAAGTCGTATTGCGTACGGTAGGCACTGACGTCATAGCTCTCACGATGTTGAATGTAGCGCACCAAGTCACTTTCGATTTGTGCTTTATTGATGGATGCCTTCTCTTGGTTTAAGGGCTCAACACTGACCACCCCGTTATCAAAGTGATGCACCATCATCGGTACCAAGGTCTGAACATGCGCTAGCGCAAACACGGCGCTGACCGCAAGAATGTTCAGGCCCATCGATGAAAAGAAGGCGGCTTGATAACGGTTTCTGGATTGCTCCAGTGCACCGAACGTATCATCCGCCCAGGTACGTGCTCGGGCGAAATAATCTTTGGGGCCTTCGGTGTTTTTCTTCGAAGGCTTGGTCCATTTGTTTTTTTCTTCCGTGAACCAGGTACCGATGTTTTCTTTGACGTTCTTCATGTTCACTCTCCTCGCATACGTTTATGGATGGACGACATCATCTCGCCACCTCGTTTTAAAGCGTGACTACCTTTTTCTGCCATATCTTGACCGAACGCACGACCGGCGTTTGCGGCCATTTTTGATGGGTTCATACCCGCCATGTCCGCACCCTTCTTCAGCAGGCCGCCAGAGCTTGTCGCAGCACCCATGGCACCACCGATTGCGCCACCAATCATGGCTGAGCCTGTTCCTGTTGAGCACATGCCTCCGATGCTTTTTGCAATGCCCACCACTTGCAAAATCAGCATCACACAAAGGCAAGAAATAAGGAGTAGCGGTATCCAATCCACCGTGGTCATACCCACCGCTTTATTGAGGTAGTGACCACCGATACTCCAATGAAGCAGGTGCATACAAAGCCCCACCACGCTGGAGACCATCACGAGCACCAAGGAAAAGCCCACCATCTTATCCAGCCAGCGGTCAAAGTAGGTGCGGGTTTTATCAAACAGGGTAAAGCTTAAAAAAAGAGGGGCCGTGGTCATGCACACGGCTATCATCAATTTCGCTACGATGATTTCAAAAAAGGCCAAGCCCACCACAGCGATGCCCGAGGCCCAAATAATAAACCCGGTGAACGCGGGTCCCATGTGTCTAAAGCTGCCTTTCTCCCAGGTCCAAAGTCCGACGCGAACCACTTCAATCAGTGCGGACTGCAAGGTGCCGTTGATGCCAGCAGCGCTGGTGATGCCATCAATTTTTGGAAGTGTTAATGGGGTGGCTTTCATCATGGCCGCCCCAAGTTCGCCGGCCCCTTTCACAAAGAGCCCGACGAAATACTCTGAAAATACTCCCCAATTAAACGCCAACATGTAAACGATGCCGATACGCAGCACCACTTTTACAAATTCATCCATCGGCTTTTTAATCAGGCCCCGGGTGATACTGAAGCCTGTCAGCACAATGTAGAGCACACACATGGTGGCCACAGGCGCTTGCAAGGCCGAAGCCATCGCCTTGTAACCATCAATAATGAAGCTCTGCGTAATCAGGTCGATTTCTGTGCCTAAGCGAAAGATGAGTGTGGCGTAAGTGGGGATGTCCATTACATGTCCTCGTCAATGATGTTATACAACTTGATGTCCAGGGGCTCTTGTCGTGCTTTGAACGAAGAGGGGTCTTTCAACTCAGTCAACGTTAAGTCCTTGAAGTCCGGTGTGGTTTTAGCCACCACCAGCATCTCGTCATACACGGCGTCACAATCAATTTTTGTGGGGTTGCCCGTCATGCAGAAGCTGTACGCATGGCTTGGTTTGTACTTCACATGCAGCTTTTTACCCGCTACAGATGATGCCTTGATTAAAAACGCGAGGGTCTTCTCTTCAGGCTGAAGTTTCAGTGCGTCTTGATGACAAGCGCTGAGTAGGGTTGCACTGGCGAGAACCGCTGCGGTTAATAGTTTTTTCTTCATGTACTTCTCCTTGTGATTAAACCGTTTGTGAACCGTTTCCAGTTCGCATTTGCCCCGTTTCTGTAATTACCCCGTTGATTACCAACCGTTGATGCGCTCGGTTTGGCAATATTTCCCGTAGTTCTTGCATGGCGCGTCCATGTCCTGGTGCGCCGCGCATGAGCTGATGGCTAAAGCCATCAAGATGATGCTGATGTGTTTCATAAATTCCCCTTGTGTTTTTTATCTGGAAGTTGGTTGAAGCGAGAACGTTCGCTCTCCGCCCAAATATCGTCTGCGGCGTTCTGTGCGTTTTGCTGGCTCATCAGGGCTTGCAGTTTTAAGCTCTGAACTTGGATGTAAGCAATCTCCGCCAAAAGGCGTGCATTTAAATCCAACGCACTTTTGGTGCCTTGGTTGCTGCTGCTCTCAATCTTGGCGGATAACTCATGCACGGTCTTAATATGCTTACTGAGCTCATCAAAGGCGTAGGTGGTCTGTACGGTGACCGCTTCGTTGACCGCACGTTTTTTCTTGTACTGCTTCACATGCGCTTGGCTTGCGCCTTTGGCGAACTCATCATCACTTAAAAAATCATTGTTTTTCTCATACGCTTTGACCAACGCGTCGTAACGGGCCTTGTTGCCCCCTGCGAGATTTTGTAATGCGTCTTCCCACGTCTCCGGGGACCACTGACGATTTTTTAAATCCTCAGCGGTGTTTTTCAAATCACCCAGGCCGTAATGGCCTTCGTGTAACTTCTTCAACTGACTCGCTGTATCAAGATGCGCCTTCCCTTGGTCGTAAGCCTCTTTCATTTTGGCTGTCTGCTCTTGAATCTCTTTGAATTGCTTCACCATTTCGACAATGACCAGTGAATCAGACACACCCAAAGCGTCGGCATGCACCAGGGTTGAGCCCAACAACAAGGCGATACCCAAGACCGTTTTCTTCATCGGCTCCGCTCCAAGAAAAGGTCGATGGATGTATGGGGTGATCCACCCTGCTCAACGCAGATATCATCAAACAACTTAACGCTTTGAGTGTTACCTGAAAAAACGCGCAGCTCATCTTTTAAATCACTTAAATCAAGACGACACACCATGGAGCCTTCACTTTTTTGCTTGTAAAGCATGAGTCGTGACGCAGGATTTAAGTGCTTCACCGTCTCATATTCAGACGGGGTTAAGTTCAGTCCCTGCTCGTAGGTCTCGCGTGAGGCATCAGGGTTCGGGAAATACAGGCTGGTCGCGAGGCTATTTAAAATCACCGGTGAAATCGGGGCACCTAACACACTCTCTGGGGTCTGGGTCATAAAGATAAAGTGCCCGTTCTTTTTACGGATGCTCGGCAACCAATCTTTTAATACACGCTGCCAGTACGGCGAGCCAAAGACCTGCCAGGCTTCATCAATCACAAAGGAGGTGAGGCGAGAACCGTCCATGCTTTGCTCCATACGATGCAAGATGTAGGCATACACCGGGGTGGATACAAGCACCGACATCTCGGGCCTCATCAACCAAGTGACATCGAAACCCACTTTATCGAAATCAAACTCCAGCGCGTCTTCATCGTTATCAAATATCCAAGCGTATTCACCTGAGCTGCTGTTGGACCCTTCATGCAACCAAAGGTTCAGCTCAGGCCAACGCTCAAATGAGCGCGGCAGGCACTGCACAATGTTGCTTAATTTTCTAAACGGCTTATCCAACGAACCAAAGGCGTAATCAACACACTCAGCAAGCGACTCGGCTATGTCTGCTGGAAAATCAATCTCATCAGGCTTTCTCACCAGCTCTTTTAGCCACGCTTTAACAAAACCTCGGTTCTCTTGGGTATCCGGCAGTTGAAACGGGTTCATGCTCACCTGGTCTTGATACTTCGGTGATATCACGGTGTACGAACTTTTAGGTGCAGATAAAACATAAATCTTGGAGGCCTCATCCCGGTCAATGAAAAAGCTACGTTGCCCATAACGCTCCATCTGGGCATCCATGAACGAGACCAAGACGTTTTTACCGGCGTTGGTGGCACCATAAATAGCGGTGTGGCCTGGCGCGGGGTTAGTTTTAGAAGATTTGCTGTGGTAGTTAAAATACACCGGTGTTCGAGACTCACTTTCAAGCAGGGTTAATGCTTGGCCCAAATGATTTTCATCATAAAAGCCAGTTTTGTAATTATGCAGTGAGCAGAAATCGACGAAGTTCTCAGACGTAATCAACGCCGCTCGGGTAATCAAATGCTGGTTCGCTGGCAGCTGTGCCCAGAAGGCAAGTTCCGAGCCGAGGCTCTCGCGGGTCAAGGTTGTGTTCGAATAACTGTAGGCCTTCACCGTCTCACGCATGGCGGACTCAAGTTTTTCTTGGCTGTCGGCAAGTAGGAGTACGGTATTATGATGAAAGCCTAGGCGTGAAGACTCACTGGCCACATCATTCTCCAGCGAACTTAAGTCCATAATCTGGCTGCTCGCCAAATCTTCAGCATTCATCAGCTTCCCACGTTTTTTAGCAATCGCTTTTAGCGCCGCATCTCGTGACTCAAAGGCAAACGAATGGGTGGTGATGAATTCACAATCCAGGGTTAATAACGGGTCAAGGCACACGCTGCCGGTGGCTTGGCCGTATTTCTTAATCGACAACATCACCCCAAACCGCGTGTCATCGGATGCCACCCCTTGAAACTGAATGAAGTCGCCGAAGAACAAGCGTTTAGAACATAAGTACTGACTGAGGTTACCTTCGGGATAGAGCTCTTCTTGTGTCCAGGCATCGGGAATGCTGGTGGCCATCGGTGCGGCATAAGCCGGCATCGCAGGATGGTTCACATCGCCACCGTTAGGTACCAACGATAAGAACCGCATCAATTCAGAATAACCCAGCGCTTTATCTCGGCTACCCAAGCAATGCGGTTTAAATACTGCAAGCATGGACTCCAGTTGTTGCACTTTGGTGCTGAGTTGGTTCATGCGCTCATCACGCTGCATCGCGCGGTGGTCAGGTCCCAAACGGTTACGAAGACGTTCAAGCCCTTTCATGCCTTTGGCGGCCGTACCTGAAGTCATGCCCTTCAGCACCACCGTGATGTAGATGGTATTGCGATACAGGTTCTGGTGTTTAAACCGGGCATGGTAGGCCTCATTCACACGGCGTGAGAACTTTGATGTAAACTCACCATCCAGCGTTAAGCTCGCAAGCGAACGATGGACCGTGGTGTACACCATGAACTCCTCGGTGAGTCCAAGCAACGCTTGATGCAACTGGCGGCTGGCTTGGTTCAAGACATCCGGCCCTTCGGTCACAAAAGGCAAGCCTTCAACCTGAAGTACTGAGCCCAGCTCACCTGTCTTGGTCTCAAAAACCATCGGTGAGTTCAAGTGTGTGTAAGGCATCATGCTAGATACATGAAGTTCCTGACGTGCGGTTTTCAATAACTTAGAAAGGCTCATAAGAACGTACTCCCCAAATGGATTTGTTCAGCATGCTGGGTAACTTCAGCAGCTTTTTTACAATGACAAAAAGGCTTGCGTCATTTCTGCATATCATCCAGCCCACCGCGTGCACCGGTATAAAAATAAGGCCGTACAACAGGTTGCCCATCACAATGAATGCGCACACCGAGAGCATCAGGTTAAAGCCGTGGTAGTCCAGGGTCACACCACCGCTCATCGCAGGTCGGGTGAGTGCTGAAAACACCGTGTTCACATCCATCGTGTTATTACTCATGACGTCCTACCCGGTTAATGTGGTGAATAAAGACGAGCCGCCGAAAATAATGCCGAGGCCCACAAGAATCATCACGAACTGCTCTTTAGGCAGCTTGTTTCTTGCAAGGCAAAGGTAGCCGGAGCCCACAATCGCCATGACCCCTATCCCTTTCGCCAATGGCCCCTGAAGAATGCTGAGGCCTTTTGTCAGCACCGAATCAATGCTGGCTGTTGCGTGACCCACACCCGGGACCATCAACAGTGATAAGAACCCGTAGCGTTTGATATGACCCAGTGGCCCTTTTACATCGGCGATTCTTTTCTTGAGTTTTTTTAACATCTTGCTGGAAACCGTCATCTCGCATACTCCACTCGTTAGGTTGTTCATGGTTGAAGTCTCATCGTTGAAATACGTGAACAGGGCGCTCAAGCGCTGTCATCGAACGAGGCTGACTGAAGGTGTCGCTCTGCTGAATGTCAGACACCACCAGCATCGTGAAATACATCACGCCGAGAGACGCGGTCAGCACAACAAACGACGCCATCATCTGAAAACCTTCTTTCAAGGGATGTATCTTCTCGTGACGAACGTGCGCATAATCCCTTCTCGAAAAACTGCGGTGAGCCATCACATGACCTGCTACTTCTGAGTAATTAACTTGCATAACACCCTCCAATCACCTTATTTAGGCTGCAAAAATCCCTGGGCACTGATTTACCCAATTTTTTTACAACATCCTTAGAAAATCTTGGTACGTTAGGTCTTATCCATCAGACCTACGTTTTTATTAAAAAAGCCCTGCAAGCGTCTCAGCGAGACCCTCTTCGAGCACAGGTTTTGCTTTGTTGAACGACAGGTTTGTGCGCTCAGGACTGGACACCACCCGTGTGCAATAACGCTGATAATGACCTGGACCTGTCTGCTCTGAAATACGAACATCCGTCACCAAGGTGTGATTCACGTTACCAATCACAGTGTCGGCTGCGGCACCCGCCAAACTACCCGCAAGTCGTCCACCCGCTGCATTCGCAAAACCGGACAATGCACCCAGTGCTGCGCCACCTGCCCCGCCAACCGCCGCACCATACCCATCTTTTAAAACAAGTTGGCTGGACGCTAAGCTCATTTTTCCCACACTCATCACGTTCGCTTGCAGCAAGTAATGCGCGCTGATTGGGTTGCTGACAACGCGGTAGCCATGCTCAGCCAAAGCCATCTTAAGCTGAGGGGCGATATCCATCGATTTACCCGAGGTGTTCTTAACCGACACATGAATCGTTTTCTGCTCCGGTGAAACCGGATCTAGAAAAATAGACTTGCTCAAGTTCGACTTGGTCTCTACATGCCGTGGCTGTGGTTCCATCTGTGTCGCAGCACAGCTCACCAACAGGGTTGTGGCACAAGCGGCGCTTAAAATCTTAACTACGTTTCCTGCTGCCTTCATCGCTCTATCCTCTTAATTAAAACCTTAGTTATGGTTAAACCGTACGTTGCTATCACCCTGCCGAAGCAACTCCGTTCTTAAAACCGGAATCGATCGCGGTGCAGATATACCTACTTCAACTTCTCCGTTCTTGTTGTTCAGAATAATGACCTGGACGTCGTCGCTTATCATGAATCCCTGGCCCTTCTTTCTTGTTAAAATCAACATACCTACTCCTTAATTAATCGAATAACGTACCGGTGAAGCCACCTGCATCAGCATGACCCAACCTCTTGTTTACCTAACCCCGCTTTAAACGCTTGCATGCTAATCACCTGACACATGTGAGGATTATTAACCTCCGCTTGTTGCTTGTTGTCCATCAGGCATAACAAGCTCTGGCAGGCATCTGCCGTGTTACCAAAGGCCTGCCATAACTCGGCTTCCAAAGTATCGTCATACGCCAAAAGCAACCGGTTCGCGCAATACTGTAAAGAATCGAGTATCTCGCCTGGATTAAATTGATGTTGAGTTGTTGTCATGATTTCGCCTTAAGAATTTCTGCAAGTCTTGGGTAATATTTTGATGCGACACGTTTGTCCTTCACCTCTTCATCAGAAACATCAGGCACCTTAAAACCACGTGCCACGCGCGCACTCAAATCCTCATACACTTCTTGAAAAACCCTGAAGGCATAATCCGCTCTTGCCGCATTCACCACATCAACCCCTAAATGCTTCACCGTGAATTTAACGGCTGGGTGACTCCATACAGGGCGTGCAAGATGGTAGTTCTCGCGCGCTTCTTTAAACGCCGCGTGCACACTGGGTAGACCTGACCTATCAGGGCTCTTACAGCACAAATGACGGAACTGCGTGCAATTAGGTGGCCAGGTTTCGAAGCGAGCATCACGCATCATCGTGTGCAGGCCAAAAGCCAAATCTTTTTCTGTTAAATCATTCAGTGCCTGGTACCACACACCTGAATCCTTTTCACCGTAAACGTTCACAAATCTAGCTCCGTAAATATCAGTAAGCTGAAGCCATAAGGTGGCTATCATATTCATTGGCATGCTCTGCCCTTGCCTGGAAGCGCCCTGTCTCTTCACATAGGTTGAATGATTCTTTGTAGGCATTGAGGACGCGTTCTCTAGCGCTTGGCTTATGTGTCTTACCGCTGCTTCTTGCATGTTTAATCTCCTTGGGTTGGTTAGACAGCTGCTTGCGCTCAGCACTTCGAGCTAACCAGCGTAGGTAAATTGGGTTAAAATCAGCCCATGCGCTACCCACAGCTTTGTTGTGGTCGATAAAGGCTTGGATTTCACTCAAGTCTGCTGCGAAGTGAATCCCCATCGAGGTAGCTCGAGCAATCGTTTCAGGGTTTGGGGTGAAGTCGTCAGCAATCGCTGATTTTTCGGTTGTTTTGTTATTGTTGTTGTTTGTTATATATATATTCTTAATATAGCTTCCGGAAGAATCTGCTGTGTGGACTTCTGTGTCTGAAACCGTATCTGGACATGCATCATGAACAACCGTTTCATCGGGTGTTTCACATGGTTTTTCGGTGATTGAAACTACATGATTATCTGTGATTTCTTTATTTTGAGCGAAGTGAGCGTTGTAGATTTTTGGAAGATTTAAAAACTGGATTTGAAGACTTTGCCCTTGGCTTAAAATCTTAAATTCTTTAGAGAACTGCTCCGCGATTGTAATAAGGTAACTGCGAATGGCTTGCTTCTGTGGTGTGCCAGCACCTCGTCGGCCCGGTGCTGGGTCGATAGATAACATAGAGGCTAATTCACGATAGCTAATATCGGATACGATCCCTGTCTCTGAATCGGCGCGATTAATTAAGTAACCGATCATGCTGATATGAGCATGAGGCAGACCTAAAAATCGGGATTCGATTTCTTTCCTTGCTTGGTTATACTTTTGTATCATAATCATAATTAAACCTGTTTGATCATAACTCAAAATAGAAATATAATAGACTTCTCTACCGATCACTGATGATACCATGTGATCACCATTAATATATTATATGATATGCAGATATCATAATCAAGGGTTTTAAATGAGTTTAATTGATTTTTCCATTGAAATGGATGTTCGAGATAATGAGTTAGACGCTCAGGGCGTAGTGAACAATGCGAATTACATGATTTACTTATCTCATGCTCGCCATAAGCATGGGGAGCTGATGGGAATAAACCACTCGTCTTTTGCTGAAAAAAATATGAACCTTATGATTACATCATGCAATATGAAGTTTAAGAACTCATTAAAGGCAAACGACTCATTTTCTGTAAGCAGTAAAATTGCTAGAGCTGACTTACCCTTTCACTGGTCTCACGTTCAGATAATTAAGCGCTTGAGTGATAATAAAATCATATTAAAAGCTGTCTTTAATGCCACCTGCGTTAACAATAATCTCGAGAATAATAAAATGTGTATTCCTGATGAAATAAACTGCCTATTTGAATGACAAAGACATCAAAAACAATTTTGCTTTTTTTGATTTCATCAGCTTCTGTTGTTGCAACATTTATTGCTCCTGAGCTATCCCTTCTTAGGGATGAGTTTGGGGTTTCTGTAGCGCAAACAAGTAAGATTATGACATTTTATTTGTTTGGTTACTTAGTTGGCCAGGGACTTTTCTCTTATATATCAAATAAAATTGGCCGCACCCGTGGTATAAAATACGGGATGTTTATATCCATAATTGGCGCAATCTTCCAATTTATTGCGTTGAAATATTCACTTTTCCCAGCCTTCGTATTCTTTCGATTCCTAACGGCGGTAGGGCTGTCTTCGGGGCTTGTTTGTGGATTCGCAATAATAAAAGAGTCACTTACAGATGAGGATTGCAAGAAGTATTTTTCCCTGGTTGCCATCGCATTTACTTCATCTATATACCTATCTATATTTTCTTCCGGCATTATAATTAGCTACATGGATATTTCATTTTTATTTGGGATTACCATAACTTACACATTTACATTGTTTGCTCTAAGTTTTTTAATTCCCGAGCCGAAAAAGATAAAAAACAAACTAAAGAATCAAGTAAAGAAAAGAAGGATCCGACTGAACTTTAAGTTAATTTCATACTCATTAGTCTTATCCATAACCACAATTATTTCTTACTGCTATGCTTTTTATGCACCATACATAACCATAAGTACCTATGGCCTTTCACCAGCCACTTTTAGCACCTTAAACTTACTCAATATGGTCGCCATTTTTCTAGGAAGTTTTTTATATATTTTATTACACAGGCGATATGATGAAAAAATCATTTTAACTACCAGTCTTTTGTTTATTTTTATATTAAGTATTTTATATTTCAGTATATATTTATCAATGACATCCAAACCAATTCTAGTGTTTTTTATAATTTCATTTTTTTTAAATACATGCAGTGGGTTAATCTACCCAGCGGCCACCTATAAGGCAATGGAATGCGGTGATTGTAAAGCAAACACATCTGCTGTTATGAATAGCATTAAACTAATCATGCCCACAATTTCCCTGGCATTTTCATCACTAATAAGTAAATCCAACCTGATTAACCTATCTTCAACAATTATGTTTTTTTCGTTATTGTACGTTTTAACCTTAAACTTCAGGCCTAAGAGGGCCCCATGTAAAATCTAGCAGGTCCCTATATATTTTATTTCTATTCCTAAGAACATTTACACCAAAGTTTATATCCGAAAATTTACCCGCAACATTTAAGAGTATTTTCTCACCAGATCGCCCATTTAAACAGAACCCAACACCATGGGTTATGTTCTTTGATTTTCTTATCTCATCCAACACATTCGACTTTTCTGACAAAGGGGAATATAAATCCCATAAAAGAGTAAAGTTAGAAGTATTGTTTCTTTTCATTTGGTTGTGAGCTTCTTGAAGAAGATGGCAATCCTTGTACAGACCCGTGCTGGTAAATTCATTAGACCAATTTAGATCGCTTGAATATGTAGAGGTTACAACATTAGCATCATTAAAGATCAACATAGATGAATAGGTTGCCCCAAGCCCTAACAGATTTTCACTTAATGAATTAAAGCCATTATCCTTCATTAAGGACGTCTTGCTATCCATTGAATTTTCCCGATTGATTCTAAGCCGCAGAAGCTAACTGATTCTTTCGCGCCAATATGATTTTTTATTGTAACATTTTCTGAGCAATCATTCAAAATACCAACCAACAACCCTGATCTGTTTTTTAAAAAAACAAGTTCGTCAATAAGTGAATGCAAAATTACTGAGGAGTCATTGCTCGTATAACTCGCAATCCCACCTATATAATCACCATATTTAATGACTGGAGAAATAAGATTATTTCTTGACTGCCCAAAAACAAAGTTTTTCTGCTGCATATTAATATTTAATAAATTTTCCTGAGCTAAACTATCAAAATCTACATCAACAAATGCATCATTTCTTACAAGAAAGGGCGGATTACCAGCACCATCAATTACCCAGGCATCATTAACGATAAGACCTTTCTTTAAGAAAAATCCTATAATGGAAGTAAGCTTTTTACTGGGTATCTTAACTGTATCCAATTCCCAGCGAGCAATACTAGGAACAGATGCACCACCCCAATCACATGACAACTCTTTTCTCGTCAAACAAAGAGATGATCTGCAGTAGGTTAAACGATCCCCGACACTATTCGTCGCTATTACTCCATCCATTATATATAATTAAACTCAAATTAGTTACATGATATCATCATATCATTAGATCCTGCCTAATCAAACCCTTAATATATTCAACATGTTAATCAACCACCCATCCACTAAAAAACATTCGGATTTTAAAAAACATCAATATTTTAAATTATAACTGATACCAGCCTTGCGACCCGATATGCATGTAAGCGGTTAGTTAACCGCTTACTTTCTTCTCAAAAATAAATGATAATAAAATCGAACAAGAAACCACGCCATGCGTTTAAATAAGGAAATATGAGTATGAGTATGAATATGAATAAATGTATCGCTGCTTCATGCATGCTTGCATTAGGTATGCACGGTGTATATGCCGGTGATATGGCTAAACCGTCTTACGATTTTGATGGCGCGTACCTTGGATTAGGCTCAGGATTTATGACGTTAATTTCACAAACAGCCAGAGGAAATGTTAGAGGAAATGGCACAAAGAATTTTACAGATACCGCCATCTTATTTACAGGTGATATCGGTTATGGACGTATGGTTAAAGAAGACTTCTACCTGGGTTTAAAAGGATCGGTTTATTATACCCCTCTGAATCATTTAAACGAGGGCTCTATTGCAAGTAGTGGAAAATCTCGATTAGTGGTCGGCGATAATGAAGTAACCACCTCACTTCAACCTATTTATAATATTGACGCCGTGTTAGGTTATGAAGTTTTACCTCACCTATTACCTTTTGTGGAAGCCGGTGTGAGCTTCTCAACGGTAAATACCCGTTACAGGTTAAAACGAACAGAAACTCTTGTATCAACCCCAACGAGTACTGTGCAGTATGGGTCTGTATTTACGGTAGGGGGTAATGAAACAAGTTATAACGTGGGCTTAGGTATGAATTACCAGCCCCATAAAAACCTGTTTTTTAGTACTGAACTTATGTACAACGATCTTGGCCAACGTCGAGGCACAACGACAATGATTGTACCTCCTGTGGCTGGAGCGGACGCAAGGACCGATTCCGACACACGCACAGTCACGAGTAAGGATGTCGTATTATTTGGCAGCGTTTCTTATCTCTTTGGTGATTAACTGATCGAGTAGGCTGAGGGAACTTCTCCCCTCAGCTTCTCACAGAACCGCAAGGCGTGCATGTGTGCGGTTCAATTTATGATGGGTCAGGATGTCTGGAACAAATTTAAGGAAAAATAAGAGCTATTC
>Ga0105050_10003662_pt1 | contig 21076 bp, 18 predicted proteins | sample FRY01_FD_78088 | JGI IMG/M metagenome (GOLD analysis project Ga0105050, IMG submission 78088) | Freshwater microbial communities from Lake Fryxell liftoff mats and glacier meltwater in Antarctica - FRY-01 | ecosystem: Environmental > Aquatic > Freshwater > Ice > Glacier meltwater ...
CGGCACGATGCCGGATTCCTTCTGGATCAGGAACGGCTCCGACGAGACGTAGCCCTGCTGCACGAGGTTCCGGTTGGCGACGAACGGCGCGAGGTTGAAGGTGTAGGGCCGGATCTGGCTGTCGGTATAGCCGAACCTGGCGGCGAGGAAGCGCCACCAGCCGGCGCGGGTGTCGGCGCCGATGGAGATTGGCTTGCCCTTGAGCGATTCGAAGGTGTCGCTGCCCACGTTCGGGTGGGCGATCAGCACGGCCGGCTCCTTTTGGTACATCGCGGCGACGGCGAGGAAGGGCAGGCCCTCGGCGGCGAACTCGATGGCGCGGCCGCCGCCCAGGTTGAAGTCGATCTGGCCGGCGATCATCAGCTGCATGTGGTTCACCTGCGGCCCGCCCTGGCGGATCGTCACCTGCAGGCCGCGCTTGGCGTAGAGCCCGGTTGCCACGGCCTGATAGTAGCCGCCGTATTCCGCCTGGGCGACCCAGTCGAGCCCGAAGGTGATCCGCTCCTGCGCCCGGCTGGGTGTGGCGATGGCCAACGCCACCATTGCCAGCGCGACGACATTCCTCAGCCTCATTGGTTCAACCCCCCACCGATGCAGCGACCGGGCGAGCATGTTGGCTTACCACCGCTCTTGTCGAGTGCCACGGCGTTATCTGCATGCCGAGGTGCTTATACATTGCATTTTCGCCACATATCATTCGCTACGACGCATGGGACATTTCAATTTTTACCCCGCGGTCAAAAATAATGTCTTTGACTATCATATCTTGACGATCGCCTTGTTCACAAACTTTCATATGCACCCAAGATTGCAAGACGGTAGAATTCAATCACGTCTCCGAGTGACATGACTTCAATTTTTTGTCATAAAAAACCGTCACACGCTGATGGTTCGTCGTTTCAGATGATGAATTCTTACAAATTACCGTTGATCGACTTTCCCCATGGCTGCTCGCACGGTCACGGGACGGTCGGATTTTTGCCCGGGAGACTTTCCGCATGGCTACGCTGACCGTTGGCGCCGGCAAGAGCTTTTCCACCATCGCCTCTGCCGTCGCAGCGTCGTCCGCGGGCGACATGATCCTGATCGACGCGGGCACCTATGCGAACGACTTCGCCTATATCGGCCACGACCTGACGTTGAAGGGCGTGGGCGGGCTGGCGAAGTTGCAGGCCGTCGCCTCTCCCCCAAACGGCAAGGCCATCCTGACGACAAATGCCAACGTCACCATTGAACACCTGGAGTTCACCGGCAGCGCCGTGCCCGACGAGAACGGCGCGGGCATCCGCTACGAGGGTGGCAGCCTCACGATCAGCCACTCTTGGTTTCACCACAACCAGAACGGCATTCTTGCCGCGTCCTCGCCCGGCGGGCTGATCTCGATCTCCCACAGCGAGTTCGGCTATAATGGCAACAATGACGGCAAGACCCACAACATCTATGTCAACGACATCGCCCGCCTGACGATCACGAACAGCTACTTCCACGATGTCAGCAAGGGCCACCAGATCAAAAGCCGCGCGCGCGGGACGGTGGTGACCGACAGCCGGCTGATCGACGGCTCCACCTATGGCAGCAGTTACAGCATCGACCTCCCGAACGGCGGGGCCGCGACGATTACCGGCAACTACATCGAGCAGGGGCCACTCGCACCCAACCGCACGCTGGTCCACCTGGGCGGCGAACTGTTCCCCTCCTACCCCAACACCAGCCTGACGATGACCGGCAACACCTTCGTCAACCTTGCCACCAGCGGCCCGCCGGTGCTGCTGCGCAATGACTCCTCGGTGGGCGGCGCCAATGCACCCGCGACGATCAGCGGCAACACGCTTTATGGCATCACCGCCGTCCAGATGATCGTGGGCAGTGCCACCATCGGCGTGAACAGCTTCCCGACAGGCGCCTTTCCCGCGCCGGACCTGTCCTCGCCGATCAATGCCCCCTGCTTCCGCGCCGGCACCCGCCTGGCCACGCCGGACGGGCCCGTGGCGGTGGAAGACCTGGACCCCGGCGACGAGGTGACGACCGCGTTCGGTGCCACGCTGAAGGTTCGCTGGGTCGGTCACCGCACGCTGGACTGCCGGCGCCATCCGCGGCCGTGGGATGTGATGCCGGTGCGCATCGAAGCCGGCGCCTTCCGCCCCGGGGTGCCGCGCCGCGACCTCTGGCTCTCGCCGGACCACGCGCTGTTTGTCGATGGCGTGCTGATCCCGGTGCGCTACCTGATGAACGGCGCCACCATCCTCCAGGAGGAGACCGACGAGGTCACCTACTTCCATGTCGAGACGCAGAACGCGGCCGGCGCGGCCAGCCACACGGTGCTGGTGGCCGAGGGCCTGCCGGCCGAGAGCTACCTCGACACTGGCAACCGCCGTGCCTTCTCGAACGGAGGCGGGCAGATGCAGCTTCATCCGGACTTCGCGCTCGACATCTGGAAGCGCGCCGGGATTGCGCCACTGGTGCTGGACGGACCGGCTCTGCGGGCGGTGCGCCATCGCCTGGCGTTGCGTGCCATCGCCATGGGGCATCGCTTGGTGAACAACCCGTGCCTGACGCTGGAGGTGGACGGGCGCGTGGTGCCGAAGCAGCCCGGCGAAGGCCCATCGGTGTTCCTGCTGCCGCCCGGCGCACGGGAGGCGCGGCTGCATTCGCGTGTCTTCGTGCCGGCCCATGTGGTCGCCGGCAGCGACGACCACCGCACCCTGGGGGTGGGCGTCACTCACGTGGCGTTGGATGGGCAGGCGGTCGACCTCGCCTCGCTGCGGGAAGGCTGGCACACGCCGGAGCCTGGGCACCGCTGGAGCAATGGCGCCGGGCGGATCGTGCTGGACGGTGCACGGCGGGTCGAGGTGGAGGCAGGTGTGCCTGGCCTCTACTGGGAACGAGAGGTGCCGCCCTTGGCCCCGCCGGCGCATGGCCCGGGTACGTGGCGGCCCGTGGCCGTCTGATACCAACCGCCATAAAGGATGACCCCTCGTTAAGCAAGGCCATGGCTTCGCCCTGGACCCACCAGGGGCCAAGCCCCTGGACCTTAAATATATGATAATAAATGGGTTTCCAAAGGCCGCCGGCCGTCGCGCAAAGGCGCGCTCGGGACTTTGGTGGGTCCCTCGCGGCGCGCCTTCGCGGCGCGACGGCGAAGCCCTGGCCTTGCCTGCTCTCATAGGTCAATCATTAGGGCGATTGGTATGAGGCCAACAACTCACGGGCCGGCCTTGCCAAGCCACCGGCCCCGCCGCAACTGTGGGGGATGAGCACGCCCGCCCCCCACCCCGCCTATGGCATCTCGGCCACCATCTCCTTCGGCCTTGCCGGTCGGCGCGCCATCGTCACCGGGCATCGTGGCGGCATCGGGGGGGCGGTCGCCGCCCTGTTCGCCGCCGATGGGGCCGAGGTGATCGGGCTCGACCTGCCCGACTTCAACCTCGCCGATACCGCAACCGTGGAGGCGCGCGCCGCGGCGCTGATCAGCGAACGCGGCCCGGTGGACATCCTGGTGAACTGCGCCGGCATCACCGTGTTGGGCAGCGTGCTTGAGACCGATCTCGACGAGGTGCAGCGGGTCTTTGCCGTGAACTTCCTGGCACCCTACGCCCTGATGCGCGCCGTGCTGCCGGGCATGATCGGGCGGCGGAAGGGGGCGATCATCAACGTCGCCTCCGACCAGGCGCTGATCGGCAAGAAGCTGTCGGCCGCCTATGGCGCGAGCAAGGCGGCGATCGCCCAGCTTTCGCGCTCTGCGGCGCTGGACTGGGCGGCGCAGGGCATCCGGGTCAACGCGATCGCACCGGGCAGCACGGACACGGTGATGCTGAACCAGGTGATCGGCCAGCTTGCGGCCAAGTATCCCGACCGGTTCCCCACCGATTCGGCCGGCGCCTATACCGACGCGGTGCCGATGAAGCGGTTCGCCAACCCGGGCGAGATCGCCGCGGCGATCGCCTTCCTCGCCTCCGATGCCGCAAGCTTCGTGACCGGCGTGGTGTTTCCGGTGGATGGGGGCACGACGGCGGCATGAGGAGGGAGGCATGAACGGCCCCACCACACGCCTGGCCGTCGTCACCGGCGGCACGCGCGGCATCGGGCTGGCGATCGCCCGGCGCCTGGTGTCCGACGGCTTTGGCGTGATCGCCGCTTCACGCTCGCCGGTGGACGACCTGCCGTGCGGTGTCGGCTACGCGAAACTCGACGTGACCGACCGGGCTGCCGTGGATGCGTTGTTCGCCGGCCTGCCGAAGCTCGACCTGCTGGTGAACAATGCCGGCCTGGCCGGGGCGCAGGACAACGACGCCGACGACGCGATGTGGCACGCGATCCTGGCCACCAACCTGACCGGCGCCTGGTATTGCAGCCGCGCCGCGCTGGCTCGCCTGCCCGACCGCACCGGGCGGATCGTCAACATCGCCTCCGTGCTCGGGCTGCGCGGCGTGGCGGACCAGCCGGCCTATGTCGCCGCCAAGCACGGGCTGGTGGGGCTGACGCGCGCGATGGCGATGCTGGCGGCACCGCGCGGCATCACGGTCAACGCCATCTGCCCCGGCTGGGTCGAGACCGAGATGGCGGCGCAGCGCTATGCCGAGATCGGCATCACCGCGGAACAGGCCGCAGCCGGCGTGCCGATCGGCCGCGTCGCCTCGCCCTGGGAGGTCGCGGACATGGTCGCCTTCCTGGCGCGGGCGGGCGCCGGCAGCATCACCGGCCAGGCGATTGCCCTGGACGGCGGAAGCACCGCCCGTGCCTGAACCGCGGGTCAAGGCCGCCATCTGGGTGTCCATGGCGCTGCGCATGGGCAACAGCGCGGGCCGCTACGGCGTGGTGCTACGCAAGGGCGACCCCGACTCCGGCGGCATCCTGGTGGTGCTGCACGGCCCGCGTGGCCTGTCGGTGCTGAGCCAGATGCGCGGCGCCGAGGGCGAAGCCGCCTGGCTGCGGGCGACCGGCGCGGACCCGGTGGACCAGGAAGCGGCCGATGCCTATGTGGAGCGCCAGACCCGCTTCGACCCCGATTTGTGGGTATTGGAGTTCGAGAGCCCGGACCTGCTGCCGCCCTTCGAGGCCCGCGTTGTCTGATGGCGTGCGGCAAAATCCCGTCGCGGCCGCGTCAGCCGGGCGTGCTATGGCGCCAGTCCTCGGCCTCGATGGTGCCGAACAGGGTGACGGTGCCGACACGGGTGGCGCCCAGCTTCTCCAGCACGCGACCTGAGCGCAGGTTGCCGGGCACCACGTAGCTCACGAGCGATGAAATGTTCTTTTGCAGGAAGGCCCAGCGATGCAGGATGGTCGCTGCCTCGGTGGCATAGCCGCGACCCCAGTAGGGCTGGTCGAACCCGTAGGCCAGTTCCGGCCCCTCCCACTCATAGGGATGCAGGATGCCGGCGCGGCCCATGAAGCGGCCGGTGGTGTTGTCCACCACCGCGAACATGCCGTAGCCGCGCAGCGCCCACTGGCCGAGCATGCGCGCCATGCCGTCCCAGGTTTCGGCCCGGCTGCGGACAACGCCGGTACCGAGGGTTTTCATCACCTCGGGGTTCGCCTGCATCGCGGCAAAGGCGTCGAGGTCGGTGGGCTGCAAGCTGCGCAGGGTCAGCCGAGGGGTCAGCAGGGTGGGAATCGGTATCGTCATCCGGCTACCATAGCATGAAGTGATGGCGCAGGCTTCGTTCCCCGGCGAATTCAGGTAGTCTTGATGGTGGAGGAGAATCGGCCCCGGTGGGTCGGCCGGCCTTCAAAGCCGGTTGGGGCCGCCATGCAGTCCCGGGTGGGTTCGACTCCCGCTCTCCTCCGCCCTCGGGCTCGCAGTGCGGGCACGCGTCTCGGCAAAGCCACAGGATGTGTCTTTTTCGCCACAGCGTTGCATGGAAACGGCCGATGACAATATGGTGAGCCCTTGCGGGCTGGTTCGGCTGCACCCCGAAGGCTAAATATCGCTTCAGGGTTCGGGTGCAACGCCCTGGAATCATAAAGCCGCGTTCCCATACCGGCTGCCGGAATGGGCACATACAGGAGAAGACAGAAATGAACTTGCGCAATGCCCTGATCGCCGCCGCGATTTTGGCCGCCCCGGTCGCGATGGCCCCGGCTGCGGTCCAGGCCCAGCCCCTCAACGGCGTGTATGTCGGCGCCGGTGCCGGTGTGAACTGGCTGACAGACACCAACTTCCGTGCGCCCGGCACTGGCAAGCTTAAGTCGGACGTCGTCGGCGTCGTCGGCCTCGGCAGCATCGGCTACGCTTTCGGCAACGGCTTCCGCGTGGAACTTGAGGGCAACTACCGCTATCAGGACGTGAAGGCGAACGGCGTTGGTGGCCGGCTGCAGAGCTACGGCCCGATGGTCAACGCGCTGTATGATTTTGACGCCGGCTTCGGCGGGGCCACCCCGTATGTGGGCGTGGGCGTCGGCTACCAGTGGGGCGAGATCAGCGGCGGCGGCACCAACACCAATTCCAAGGGCGCCTGGGCTGGCCAGGGCATCCTCGGTGCAGCCTTCGCCACCGGTGTGGACGGCTTGGCCGTGACCGCCGAAGCCCGCGTTCTCGGCACGTTCGAGAAGGTGCGCTACGGCAACGGCTCCACCGACCCCCAGCTGAACGTGTCCGGCTTGCTCGGCCTGCGCTACAACTTCGGCGCGATGATGGCTCCGGTCGTGGCGGCCGCTCCGGCCGCGGTTCCGGCCCCGGCGCCGGCCCGCTCCTACCTGGTGTTCTTCGACTGGGACAAGTCTGAGCTGACCCCGCGCGCCCGCCAGATCATCGCGGATGCGGCCCAGGCCTCCACCCGCGTCGCCACCACGCGCATCGAAGTCGCCGGCCACGCCGACCGTACCGGCACGGCGCAGTACAACCAGGCCCTTTCGATGCGCCGCGCCACCGCGGTCGCTGCCGAGCTGGTCCGCCTGGGCGTGGCCCGCACCGCGATCGATATCCAGGCCTTCGGCGACAGCCGTCCGCTGGTGGCCACGGCCGCCAACGTTCGCGAGCCGCAGAACCGCCGCGTCGAGATCGTTCTGCGCTAAGCGGACCGTCTCTCCCGGCCCAGGAAACCGGCCCCGAAAGGGGCCGGTTTTTTGTTGCTCGATCCCCAGCGGGGCAGGTGGAACACGAAACGCCAGGAAGGTCACCCTTCCTGGCGTTTCGTCGTCGTAGCGGTTCGAAACCGGGCGCGTCAGCGCCGAGTCGAAGCCGGGCGCGATTGGGGCGGGGCCGGCGCGGGGATCGCGGGGCATTCCTGCACATTGTACGGCTGCGAGATCGTGCGGCTGGCGGCCAGCGCCGGCACGTCGCTCGAGGATTTCAATGCGGCGACATCGGCGTAGAGTTGCTGACCGTCGGTGCAGAACCGCGCATTGTCGATGATCCGCCGCCGCGACTGGGCGTTGGCCAGGTTCGTGATGTACTGATCGTGCTCGGTCTGTCCGCGCCGGCCGTAATGGCGGGCGAACCAGCTGTTCAGCGCCCTCTCCTGCGGCAGCAATGCCGTACGGTGCGTGGTGATGAAGGTGTTGTACTTGTCGGTGGCATCACAGGCCAGGGCGGTGACCATCAGGCGGCTTTTCAGCCCCGCCACCTGGAACGCCGCCTTCTCGGCCGGGCGGGCACAGAACGGGGCATCGGGCACCGGCTCCTCCGCGACGATGGGAAGCTCGGCGCGAGGCGCCGGCGGCGGGGGCGCGCACTGGGTCAATCCAAGGACAAGAAGGCAGGCAAGTGCGGGGCGCATCGACCACTCCAGTGCGGACTCGGGGCTGCGGCATGAGCCCGATAAGCGCCCTACCTAGCCTTCCATACAGGCGAGGGCGTGGCCACGACAACTGCGGATGGTGAAGGCAAGCGGCGGATGGCCCGCATGGCTGCGACCGGGCAGAGTGCCGCAACCCGAACAGCACAAGGAGACAGGGTCATGAGCACCCTGGACGACACACGCTGGAACCTGGTGGCGACCCGCACGCCCGCCGAATTCCTCTATGCGGTCGCCACGATGGGGATCTACTGCCGACCCGGCTGCCCTTCCCCACAGCCGCGGCGGGAGAATGTGCGCTTCTTCGCCACGGTCGATGACGCCGAGGCCGCCGGCTTCCGCGCCTGCCGGCGGTGCGACCCGAAGGGCGAACGCGAGGCGATCGCGCGCGCCGTGGTGCAGGCGGCCTGCGCCACGATGGAGGCGAGCGAGGACATTCCATCACTGGAAACGCTTGCGCGGCAATCGGGCTATTCGCGGTTCCATTTCCTGCGCCTGTTTCGCGACCACACCGGGGTGACACCGCGCAGCTATGCCGAGGGCGTGCGCGCCCGGCGGCTCCAGGCGGCACTCACCCAGGGTGTCCGCGTGGCCGATGCAATCCAGCAGGCGGGGTTCGGGTCTGAGTCGCGAGTCTATGAGGATACCGGCCGGCTGCTGGGCATGACCCCCGGCGCGTTGCGGCGCGGTGGCGCGGGGGAGGTGATCCGCACCGCCCTCGTCGATTGCCCGTTCGGGCGGCTGCTGGTGGGTGCGACCGATACCGGCGTGTGCTTCCTCGGCTTCGCCGAGCCCGACGACGCGCTTCTGGGCGACCTGCGCCGGCGCTTTCCACGGGCCACGGTGGTGGCCGACGACACCGGGCTGACCGAGGTGCTCGCCACCGTGCTCGCCTTCATCGAGGAGCCGCGCCAGGCGCTGGCACTTCCGTTGGACCTGCGCGGCACGGCATTCCAGCTGCGGGTGTGGGAGGCGCTGCGCCGCATTCCGCCCGGCGAAACGCGGAGCTATGGCGAGCTGGCGAAGATGATCGGCGACCCGCGTGCCGCACGCGCCGTCGCACGCTCCTGCGCCACCAACCCGGTGTCGCTGGCCGTGCCCTGCCACCGCGTAGTCGGCAGCGACGGCGATCTGACCGGGTATCGCTGGGGCGTGCCACGCAAGCGGGAGATGCTGGCCCGGGAGCGGCGGTTAGCGGAGCCCCGATAGCAAGACCGTCGACCCGCAAAGGAACAAGGTCCAGGGACGTGGACCCTGGCGTGGGGAGGGGGGCGGGGCGGGGCCCAATTCTTGCTTCCTTAGGGCAATCACCAACAAAAACGCGGCGACCCGAGGGTCGCCGCGTCGAATGGCCTCAAAAGCGGAGAAGCGCCGTTCTGGAGCAATCCGTTGCTTAGGCGCGATTGCGGCGGCGGCGAGCCACGCCAAGGGCGAGCATGCCGGCGCCGAGCAGCGCCATGCTGGCGGGCTCCGGGGTGGTCACGGCGCCGTCGTCGAACAGGAAAGAAACAGCGCCGGTGAAGGTCCCCTGTGTGGTCTGGGCCGATGTGATCTGGCCGCCACCACCGGTGAGAGCGAAGCCCGAGATGGTGGTGGCAGTGATGCCGAACAAGCCGCCACCAGCATTCTGGTAAGCCCCGAACCCAGCAAAGATCGTCTGCGACGCCACCACCACACCGGAGTCGAGCGCACCCGAGACAAAGGTGGCGCCGGGACCGATGTTCTGAAAGCCGGTGCCGAAGGACGGGTTGGCAAACGGAGAGGCGAAGGCGAAGCCGGCCAGCGGGCCGACAAAGAAGTTCGAGTTCGTCGCGCCGCTAACCAGCTGGATCGAGGTCGCATTGTTGGTCAGCGAGATCGTGCCCGTGATTCGCGCGCTAATATCCAGCGTCATCGAAATCAGCGTTCCGAGGCTCGAGTCGAACTGCGCGCAGCTGATCGGCGCTGCCGCCAGTTCCGTGGGACCGGAGAAGATGGTGCATGCCGTCGGGCCGGTCATGATCGGCGCGGCGGAGACAGGGGCAGCGAGCATCATCGAGCCCACGAAACCTGCTGCCGCAAACTTAAGAACCGTGTTCAAGGCACTTCTCCTGGAAAAATTGCATTCGCGACTTCACTGGAGCAAGACCCATGCCAGGAAGAATTTTCATTATAATTCATAGTCTTAGCTCTGTCTGGCCGGGCCCGCCGCGACGGAATGTAAAAATTACCGACTCCCTGCAAGTCGCGGATACCGCGAAGGCATCTCTGATGGCGGCTCCGCCCGCGCGAGCCGGGCGGTTAAGGCCATGAAATCAATATCTATCTTCGGGCATTCAGGTATCGGCCAGCCAGATGAAGCGGGAAATCGGCGGGATCGAGGTGTAAAGTATACCGACATGCTCGGCCTTTGTGCCGGCAAACCGGCGATGCGCCACCGTGATCACCCCGGCGGGCCGGGCCTGCGGCGCTGTTCAACGCCGGACGGAACGCGGGCAGGTGCGGGCCTGTCGCCGCAACGTGCTGGACAAGAAGGAAAATCTTCCGACCAGATGATTACATCCGGTCGGATATTGCTCTAGCCAACGCGGCCCCAAGGCAGAGAGGCGCGCGCAGTCAGGGCGGCATCGACCGCCGCGCGCAGCCGGTCGCGGAACAGGGCGGACGCGAAGCGCAGGGCGGCGACGCGGCAGATCGCGGGGTCGTATGACCCAGCCTCGAAATGCCCTACGGCCTCGATGATCGCCCCCGGCGTCTGCGCGCCGAAGAACACCCCCGTCTCCGACGTCACGATATCCCGCGCGCCGCCCTGCCCGAATGCAACCACCGGTGTGCCACACGCCAACGCCTCGGCCATCACGATGCCGAAATCCTCCTCCCCGGCGAACACGAATGCCCGCGCCGCGCGCAACAACTCCACCAGCTCCTCCTGCGGCACGGCGGGGCGGAAGGTGATGTTCGCCGCCCCGGCGGCCGCCGCGCGAACCCGGAAGTGGGCCGGGCCGTCTCCCACGATCAGCAGCTTCCGGTCGGGCATGGTGGCAAAGGCCGCCGCGACCAGGTCCACACGCTTGTAGGCCACGTGGCGGGAGGCCACGAGATAGGTGTCGCCGCGCTCGCCGCCAGGGGTGAAAACGTTGATGTCCACCGGCGGCGGCACCACCAGCGCGTCACGGCGATAGGTTTTGTGGATGCGCCGCGCGATATAGCTGGAGTTCGCCAAGAACAGGTCCACGCCATTGGCCGTCCCCCGGTCCCAGCGCCGCAGCCGCGCCAGCAGCAGCCGCGCCGCCAAGCCGCGCAGACCGCGATCGAGGCCGGATTCGCGCAGATACTGGTGCTGCAGGTCCCAGGCATAGCGCATCGGCGAGTGAACGTAGCTGACATGCACCGTGTCCGGCCCGGTCAGCACGCCCTTGGCGACCGCATGGCTGTTGGACAGCACCAGGTCGTAGCCGGACATGTCGAGTTGTTCCATCGCCAGCGGCATCAACCCAAGGTAGTGGCGGAACCAGCTTCGGGCGAACGGCAGGCGCTGGATGAAGCTGGTGCGCGGGGTGCGGCCATGCAGGAAGAAGCGCCGGTCCTCCGGCAGGAAATCCACCACCGCGAACAGGTCGGCCTCGGGATAGCACAGCAACATCTGCTCCAGCACGCGCTCGGAGCCGGCGTAGTCCTGTAGCCATTCGTGCACGATGGCGACTTTCACGCCGCCTTGTCCCCGGTAGCAAGACCGGCCGCAAGCCCGGCGAGGCGCCGGGCGGCGGCCTCCCAGGTGAGACCGGCCGCGCGCGCCCGCCCAGCAGCGCGCAGGCGGTCGGCGAGGCCGGGTTCGTCCAGCACCCGCGCGACCGCGGCGGCGATGTCGGCGGGGTCGGCGGGGTCGGCCAGCAGCGCCGCGTCGCCGCACACTTCCGGGAATGCGCCGGCGCGGGCGGCCACGACAGGGCAACCGCAGGCCATGGCCTCGACCGCGGGCAGGCCGAAGCCTTCGTAGCGGGAGGGGAAGACGAAGCAGGCGGCCTGCTCGTACAGGGCGCGCAGCCCGGCATCATCCACCCGGCCGACATAGCGCGCGGGCTGCGGCAGGGCGGCAGCGGCGAACACCCGGCCGTCGAGATCGCCAGTCACCACCAGGGTTGCGCCGCGATCGGCCAGCATGCGCGCGGTGGCGCCCAGGGCCGCGAGATTTTTGTGGGAGGCCAAGCTGCCCGCGGCCAGCACGTAGGGGCCGGCAAGGCCGAGCCTGCGGAGAAGGCCCGGGTCTGCGGGCACACGCACTATGTGCTCCGCCCCCTCCCCCACCACCGCGATGGCGGCAGGGTCCATCCCAAGGTGGCGCGCCACGTCCGTTCGCGAGAAGGCCGACACGGTCGCCAGCGTCACGCTCCGCCACGCCAAAGCGCGGTGCAGCCAGCGATACCAGGTGCGGAAGCGCCAGCCATAGGATCCCGGAACCGCCATGGTTGCGGCGTCGTGGATCACCACGACCTGGCGGCGTAGGGCCAGCGGAGCCGTGTTGCCGAGGTTCACCAGCACACCGCCCCGCGCATGGCGCGGCAGGTCGATCTGCTCCCAGGCCTGCCCGCGCCAGCGCCCGACCTGCCGCACCGGCAGCAACGCTTCGTCGCGCGCGCCGGGGGGGGCCAGCACCACCAGCGGCACCTGCGCGGCCAGGGCACGCGCCATCTCCCGGCCGAAGCGCTGCACGCCGGTCATGTCCTGGGCGAGGAAGCGGCCGTTGACCAGAAGCGGGGTCATGGCGTCGCCGTGGCCGCGCGCCGCGCCGCCTGTTGCGCCTGCACGCGCGCATCCGCCTCCACTCGCGCCGCACAGGCGATCAGCGCGCCGAGGAGGAGGTAGAGGTCCGGGGCATTCAGCGCCGGCGCAGACACCACGGCCGCGGTCACATGGCCCAGCACGGCAGCCGACAGCCCGTCCAGCACCATCAGCTGGCCCCGGCTCGGCGCGAGGCGTCGGGCGCGGCCGACCTGGCGCACAAGCCGGACGATGAACCATATCAGCAATGCACAGCCGAACAGGCCGAGATTGGCCATAAGCCCCGGCACCAGGCTGGAGGCCCGCACGCTGCCCCAGCCTGCACCCAGCCCGAAGGTGGGATACAGCACCCCGACGCTGTCCAGGTCGAGCCCCGTGCGATTTTGAAACGATTCACCTTCCGCCTTGTTCAGGCTCTGGCGCGTCACCATGGCGACCGACTCCTCGACCTGGGTCGAGAGCGTGGCCATCGAGAGGGCCGCGGCAATGGCGACCGCCGCCAACGGCACCGCGAACACGAAGATACGCAGCGCGACCCGGTTGGGTGCCAGGGCCAAGCCATAGGCAACCAGGCCCACGCCGCCCACGGTCAGCACCGCGAAGCCCGTGGTGGAGGTCGACATCAACAACGCGAACACCGCCAATGGCAGCAGCAGCAGCGCCATCCGGTTGCGGTGCCCGCGCAGCACCAGCCAGGTGCAGCAGAAAATCGGGCCCGACAGGTAGTAGGCCAAGGCCGCCGGCTCGCTGAACGGGCCGTTGATGCGTGGCACGATGCCCATGGTCTGGCCGGGAAAGATCGCCCAGCCCGGGTTCGAATACAGGAAGGCTGAGGGAAACCAGATGCCGGACAGCTTGTGCGCCAACTGCCACGCGCAGATTGCCACCACCACGAAGCCGCAGACGAGGTAGGCTTGCAGCATCCTCAGCGGATCAAGGCGCGAGCGCCCGAGATGAAGGGCTACCCCGACCAACATCGCGCCATCGATCAGCAGGTAGAACGACTGGGTCACATTGGACATGCTGGGATACAGCGGCACCGCGATGTCGTAGGGCGGGGCCAGTTTCTGCGGCCACACGGTGAAGCTGCCGGCGAACAGCCGTGGCACGAGGATGGCAGTGACGAGCGCGTAGGCTGCGGTCAGCAGGAAGGGCTCCAGCGTCCGCCAGGCACGGTCGGCGGCCGGAAAGCGCGCGCCGAGAAAGAACTGCAGCGCGACATAGGCCAGGAACAGGCAGGCAGGGATCACCCCGGGCGGCAACCCGTAGCCGCCGATCACCAGCGGGGTGGCCGCCCCGAACGCGCCGGCCAGCAGCACCAGATACAGCTGCCAGTTGGGCTGCAGGATCGCCGCGGCACACAGCGGCAACAGGGCATATCCGAACATGGTCAGCTGCATGGGTGTTGGCCGCGCCTCCCTCCCGCATCCCCCCCTCCCGCATCCCCCCGGCACCGCGGCGCAAGCAGCACATCGGCGCGCCGGGGCGGTTCAGCGCAGGTAGCTGCCGTATTTGCGGTGGACATAGGCATGGCTGCCCTCGGAGGCGGCGAGTGCCTGCAGGTTCGCCTGGGTCACCACCACGCCGGCCACCTTGGCACCGTACACCCGCAACTGCTTCAGCGCCTGCAGCACCAGCATGCGCGGCGTGCGGCGCCACCGCACCACCATCACCACCGCATCGGCCATCAACGACAGCACCCGGCTGTCCACCACCGCCAGCACCGGCGGGGAATCGATCACGATGATGTCGTACTGCCCCCGCGCCTCGGTGATCAGCGCCCGCAGCGCGTCGGAGGAGACGATGGTCTGCACGTTCTCCCGCGTGCCGGCCGCGGTGATCACGTCGATCTGCGTCGCCTCGTCGCGCTGCACCAGTTCCGCCACCGCCTGGCCGGCGACCAGTGCTGCCACCCCCTGGCGCGGCGCGATGCCCAGCGTGGTGGCGATGCCGGGGCGACGCAGGTCGCAATCAACCAGCAGGCTGCGCCCCCCCGCCCGCGCCACGCTGCGCGCCAGTGCCACCGAGAAGAAGGTCTTGCCCTCGTCGGGCAGGGCGGAGGTGATCAGCACCACTTTCGGCCGCCCGGCAACATCGGCCAACTGCAGCGCGCCGCGCACGGTGTTCACCGCCTCCACGAACGGCGTGTCGCGGTCGTCCAGCATCAATGCGGCGGCACGTTCGCGGGCGCGCGGGATGAAGCCCAAGGCGGACAGCCCAGTCTCCTCCTCGACCTGCTCGGCGGTGCGGAAGCCGGTTTCCAGCCGATCGCGCACCAGGGCCGCGATGACCGCGATCAGGCAGGCGGCGAAGAAGGACAGCACCAGCAGTTGCCGCTTGGTGGGTGGCGCGGCCGACAGCGGCGCAGTGGCGGGCGAGACCATCGAGGCGTCCGGCTGCTGGCCGTCGCGCTGGTTGGAGTTCTGCTCCGCGCGGTTCAGCGTTTCCGTGTACACGAGCCGGGCGGCGTCGGCTTCGCTCTCCAGTTCGCGCAGGCGGATCTCGGCCCGGCCCTGCTCGGTCACCTGCACCTGAAGCTCGCCCAGGCTCTGGCGCAGCGATGCCTCGCGCGCCCGCGCCGCGGCGACCTCGCTGATGATCGAGCCGACGATCTTGGCCACCTCGTCGTCGATGCGCGCGCGCACGTCGCGTTCCTCGGCGCGCAGGGCCACCACCGCGGGGTTCGCCTCCAGCCGGCTCTGCGCGAGATTGGCCTGCCGCGCGCTGATCTCGGCCTGCTGCGTGCGCAGGCGCTGGACCAGCGGCGAGGCAACCACCTCCGGGATGGCATACAGGCTGCCGCGGCCGCGCTGGGCCTCGCGAACCTGCTCCAGGTTCACCTCGCGCTGCAGCCGCGCGGCGGTTGCCTGAACCAGCTGGGTGTTGATCTGGGCCAGTTGCTGGCCGAGCACGGTGGCCCGCCGCTCCCCGGTGCCGATCGCGGTGCGATCCTCGATCAGCCCGGCCTGTTCGCGATAATTCGCCACCTCGCGCTCGGCCTCGCGCAGCTTCTGCTTCAGCGGCGCAATGCGCTGGTCGAGGAAGTCGTTGGCGCGCTGGACGGCGCTGTCCTTCAGCTGCTTGTTGAAGGCGAGGTAGACCTCGGAATAGGTGTTGGCGATCCGGGCGGCCAGCTCGGGGTCTTCGGTGCGCGCCTGCACCGCGATCACGTAGGAGCGGCTGTCGTTCGACACCGTCAGCTTGTCGATGGCCAGCACGGACGCGGCCGCGCGCAGCTTCTCATCCTCCGTCAAGGCGCGGGGCGGCGGCGGCGGCCGTCCGGCCAGGGCCAGCAGCGGCGCGAACTGCGCGGCCATTCCCACAGGGGGGCGAACGATGGCGCTTGCGAACTCCGGCTCGCGAATCAGGTCCAGCCGCCGCGCGACATCGATGGCCAGCGCCGGAGAGCGCAGGATGTCCACCTGCGTCTGCACCTGCAACAGGTCGGACTGGCTGCCGGTGACAATCGCCTGCAGGTCGGTCATGGCGTTGCGCCGCGTATCGATCAGGATCAGGGCGCGGGCATCGTAGGCGGGCACCAAGCTGGCGATCTGCACCGCCGCACCGGCCATCAGCACCACGACGATGCTGAAGATCAGCAGCCGCCGCCGCCACAACACATCGATGACGCGGAAGGGAGACACCGTCTCAGGCGCGCGCGCTTCGTTCAGGATATCGACCTGGAGTCCGTCGGAAGGGCGGGACAGCGACATGTCGTCACCCAGGCCACGCCGCGCAACGGCTTGCAAGACTCTGCCCCCGCGCGCAACGCCTTGCGCGACTCTGCCCCCGCGCGCAACAGCTTGCGCGACACAGGTTCGGCGCAAGAACGCGGGACGGCGGCGTCACTCATGACCCGATGGTGTTCCCGTGGCGCTGGAAGAAAATAAGCCGAGTGCCCAGAATACCGGCATTCCATGCGAAGGTCCAATGTCTGCGCCCGCATCGCTGCGCCGGCGCCGCGGGGCGACGCGCCAGCGGCTGTCCGACGATGCCTGCAACCTGAACGCGAGAGACAAAATACTGCGACGTCTCATTTTGAGAGAATAGGCCCGCAAGACCGCAATTGCAAGGCGCCGGCGACGGGGCGACCATGGGAGAGTGATACGCAAGCGCAGCAACAGGTGGGATGGGTGGCGGCGGGCGGCGCGGCGTGGCGTGCTGCTGCTCGGCCTTGGCGCCATGCCGGGACCGGCGCAGGCACAGCTGGTCGACCGCTACTTCCCCGCCGGCGTGCCCGGCTTCGGCGCAGCCGCCGGGGTGACCGTGCTGTCCCGCGCGCGCCAGGCCTACGAGCCGCCGGGCGTGCGCCTGGGCGGAGTGGTGGTTCGCCCGACGCTGTCCACAGGCGTCGGCTATACCAGCAACGCGCTCGGCCAGCGCGGCGGGCGCGGCAGCGCGTTGATGCAGACCTCCGGCAGCGTGCTCGCCGGCACCGATTGGGGCCGCCACGCCATCGGAGGATTCCTCAGCTTCGACGACCAGCGCCTTCCCGGCGCCACCGCCCAGTCGACCAGCGCCCAGTCGGCCACCGCCTGGACCGCGGCCCTTGGCGGCACGGCGGAGATCGGGCGCGACCGGCTGGTGCTCGGTGTAGCCCATCTCGACCTGTTCCAGACCTCCCGCGCGCTCGACGGCCTGCCGATCGACCGCCCCGGCCGCTTCCGGGTGAACAACGCCCGCGCCAGCTATATCTGGCGCACCGGGCGCCTGTCCGTCACCCCCGGCCTGTCGCTGAGCGACACGCGCCACGAGGACGTCTTCGTCGCCGGGCGCCGCGTGGTGCAGCGCTACCGCGACCGCACCGCGATCGAAGGCAACGTCACCGTCCGGTGGGAACTGGCCCCCCTGCGCGATCTGGTGCTCGACCTGCGCGGCGTCGGCTTCGACCACGCCCGCCGCGAACCCGGCCAGCCCAGCCGCGATGCCACCACCGTCGCGCTGCTCGCCGGCATCGACTACGCCACCGACGCGGTGTGGCGGGTCCGCGCCCTGGCCGGCCTCCAGCGCCGCGCCTTCGCCGACCCCACCCTCTCCCCCGTCACCGGGGTGGTGGCCGAGGCATCGGTGATCTGGACACCCTCCGGCCTCACCACCCTCACGGCCACCCTGTCGCGCCGGATCGAGGACGCGGCCGAGCTGTCGGCGGTCAGCTACACCTTCACCGGCGCGCGGCTGGTGCTGGACCATGAGCTGTTCCGCAACCTGCTGCTGGCCGGCTCGCTCGACCTGCAGCAGGCGGAATACCAACAGCGCGGCGGCCGCGACCGGCTGGTGGGCGTCGGGCTGGGCGCGTCCTGGCTGATCGACCGCCGCCTGCGCGCCTCCGCCACCTGGGACTGGACCACCCGCCAACGCCAGGGCGGCACAGTGGAGGAATCCGTGGCCCTGCTGCGGCTGCGATTTGCACTATAGGGTGGGCCGCGATGACAGACCGAATGGCGGAACGGGCGGAGCGCGCATGACACGTGGCGGTTGGGGATTGAGCTGGGGCCTGGCGGCGCTGCTGCTGCTGGCCGGGTGCAGCCGGGTGAAAGACCTGCCGCCGTTGCCGGAAAGCGGCGACGCCGCCTATCGCCTGGGCGTCAGCGACCAGGTGCGGCTGCTCACCTTCGGCGAGGAGTCGCTGTCAGAGATTTTTCGCGTGAACGACGCCGGCAACATCGCCTTGCCGCTGCTCGGCCCGGTGCGCGCCCAGGGCCTGACCACCGACGAACTGACCCGCGCGATCGTCGCGGCACTGAGCGGGCGCGGACTGATCCGCGACGCCAGCGTCTCGGTGGAAGTGGTGGAGTACCGGCCGGTGTTCGTCCTTGGCGAGGTGAATCGGCCCGGCCAGTATCCCTATCAGCCCGGCATGACGGTGCTGAGCGTCGCCGCGGTGGCCGGCGGCTTCACCTATCGCGCGGTGCAGGACCAGGCCGCGGTGGTTCGGCTGGTCGAGGGCAAGCCGATGGAGGGCAAGGCCGGGCCGCTGACCGTGCTGCGCCCGGGCGATGTGGTGACAATCTACGAGCGGCTGTTCTGACGGGCGCCGCGCCTCACCACCCAAAGGAGTAGGTCAGCGACAGCGCAGTGAACACCTGGTTCGGGTCGCCGCGCCCCCCGCGCACCAGCGGCGACTCCGCCGCGCCGTTCTGCAGCCGATTGAATTCGACCACCCCGGTCAGGCTCAGCCGGCTGGTCAACGCGTAGGTCGCGAACATCGCAGCACCCACCGAGGTCACCCCGCCGCCGGGCCGGTGCACGGGATAGCCGGTGCGCGCCGCCTGGTTCGCATCCACGCCAAAATACCGCCGCGTGAAGCTCTCGTCGCCCAGGTTCAGGCGCGGGCCGAAGGACAGCACCATGCCCTCGATCGGCCGCACCACCGCATCGGCCCGCAACTCGGCGACGATGCCGTCATGGTCGCCCACGCCGCGCCGCACCTCCCCGCCCAGCCGCAGGAATCCGGCCCGGTACTCCAGGAAGCCGCCCACTTCCGGCGTCCAGCCCACATTGCCCATGCCGCGCAGCGCCGCATTGGTGTTCTGCTGCCGCGGGAAGCGCAACCGCACCACCGGCCCGGCCCGCCAGCCGGCCTCGTTGATCACATTCGCCCCCAGCGACGGCAGCCCGCCGGCGGTCGACAGGAACAGCGAGTCGCGATAGCGCACATCCACCACCGGGGCAGGCAGCACCACCATGCTGCGCGACCCCGCATAATCGGGCCGCAGCGCAACCCCCATGCCCAACGCGATGCGCAGGTTGTCCTTTTGCACGGCGCCCGGCTCGGTCACCGGGTCGGGGGCAGCCACGGAGGGCGCCTGCGCACGCGCGAGGGCCGGCGTCATGGCCGCCACCATGGCGATCAACGCCAGACCAGCACGTCGAATTCGATGTTCCAACTTGAATCTCCGATTAACAGTAGATCGGAACTGCGAGTGCGTTTTGCAATGCGAAAGCGGGGCTGGATGAACCGCGCGGCGATCAATTTCGTGCAGATGCGTCAGCCCTTACCCAGGGTGCGACGGGCGGCCGTCGCCAGCTGGTCCGCCCGCTCGTTCATCGCATCGCCGGCGTGGCCGCGCACCCAGCGCCAGTCGATCTTGTGCGGCTTGGCCGCATCCAGGATGCGGCGCCACAAATCCATGTTCGCCACCGGGTCGCCGGCGGCGTTGCGCCAGTTGCGGCGCACCCAGCCCTGGTGCCAGCGGGTGACGCCGTTGCGCAGGTATTCGCTGTCGGTGTGCAGCACCACCTGGCACGGTCGTTTCAATGTCTCCAGCGCCATCGCCGCTGCGGTCAGCTCCATGCGGTTGTTGGTGGTGACCGGGTCTGCGCCAGACAGCTCGCGTTCCACGCCCCCGAAGCACAGGACCGCCGCCCAGCCGCCGGGCCCCGGGTTTGGCCTGCATCCCCCGTCGGTCCAGATCTCCACCACCGGCGCCACCATCTCGGAAACCAGGTCAGATCCCGAGGGCATGCTCGTCCCGCGCGGTCAGGAAGAAGCGTAGCCGGCGGATATATTCCATCGGGTCCTTGCGGGTGACCAGCGCACCGGCCGGCGTGTTGATCCAGTCGAACAGCCGGGTCAGCGCGAAGCGGATCGCCGCCCCGCGGCACAGCACCGGCAGCGCCATGCGCTCCGCCGCCGACAGCTCTCGCACCGCGCCATAGCCGGCCAGCATGGCCCGCGCCTTGGTGACGTTGAACGCATAGTCCGGTTCGAAGCACCACGCGTTGAGGCAGACCGCGATGTCGTAGGCCAGCAGGTCGGTCGCCGCGAAGTAGAAGTCGATCAGCCCCGACAGCCTGCCGTCCAGGAAGAAGACGTTGTCGGGGAACAGGTCGGCATGGATGTGCCCAACCGGCAGGCCCTTCGGCCAAGCGGCCAGGATGCTGCCCAGCGCCCCCTCCAGCTCGTCGCACAGCGCGGCGGTCGCGCCATTCGCCCCGGTCGCCTCCAGCGAACTGCGCGCACGCGCCAGCAACGGCCCCCAGCCCGCCGGCCCGAGCGCATTGGCCCGCGTCGCCGCATAGCCTTCGCCGGCCAAGTGCAGCCGCGCCAGCGCCTCGCCCAGCGGCGCGCAGTGCTCCGGGCGCACCCGCCGCGGCCAGACGCCCAACAGGAACGTCGTCACCGCCGCGTGCCGCCCGGCCAGCCGGCGCAGCGCCTGTCCGTCGCGCCCGCGCACCGGCTGCGGGCAGGTGAGGCCACGGGAGGCGAGATGCTCCATCAGCCCCAGGAACCACGGCAGTTCGGCGGGATCCACGCGCTTCTCATACAACGTCAGGATGAAATCGCCTTCCGTGGTGCGCAGGGAGAAATTGCTGTTCTCCACCCCCTCGGCGATGCCGCGGAACGCCACCGCCTGGCCGATATCGTATTCCTCGAGGAACGCAGCCAGCGCCTCGTCGGTCACTTCGGTATAGACGGCCATGGCGCGGTCAGCCGGCGCCCAAGCGGGGGAAGGCCAAGAGGGGGAAGGCCAAGCGGGGGAAGGCGGTCACTTCGCCAGCCCGGCGGGCAGCTTGAACACCACGTCCTCATGGGTGACGACGCGCTCCTCCACGGTCAGCCGGTACCGCTCCCGCAGCCGGTC
>Ga0105050_10003669_pt1 | contig 21060 bp, 16 predicted proteins | sample FRY01_FD_78088 | JGI IMG/M metagenome (GOLD analysis project Ga0105050, IMG submission 78088) | Freshwater microbial communities from Lake Fryxell liftoff mats and glacier meltwater in Antarctica - FRY-01 | ecosystem: Environmental > Aquatic > Freshwater > Ice > Glacier meltwater ...
CACACACTGCGGTGAAGATCGAACCTGCCTACACCCGCGGGCCTACCGTGTATGTCAGCGACGCGTCACGCGCAGTTGGTGTGGCCACCCGGCTGCAGTCGGATGATCAACGAGCGCCTTTTGTTGAAGAAGTACGGGTCGACTACATACAGGTTCGAGAGCGCACCGCTGCACGCGCCGAGGCACGAAACTTCCTCACCCTCGCTCAGGCTCGCGTCAACGCACCAAAACTCGGGGCGCACAAACCGCATCAGCCGAAGCAGCTCGGTGTGCACACCGTAGAATTTGATCTTGCGACGCTGGCCGAATATATCGATTGGACGCCATTTTTCATGACCTGGGAACTGGCGGGAAAATTCCCGGCCATTCTCAACGACAAGGTGGTCGGCGAAGCAGCCAGAAATCTGTACGCCGACGCGAAGGTCATGCTCGAATCCCTGATCACCGGCGGTGTGCTGCGTGCCCGGGGCTGTTATGGGCTGTGGCCGGCCAATCGTGTGGGAGCAGACGATATTCGCATCCAGTCTGACGTTGGCGAACGGGTACTCGGTTTTCTGCGCCAGCAAACACCAAAGCCGGCCGGCCAGCCGAGCTGGTGCCTGGCGGACTTCGTGGCGTCTGAAGGTGACTACTTCGGTGGATTTGCCGTGACTGCCGGCTTGGGGATCGAGCAGGTTCTGGCGGGTTATCCAAACGATGACTACTCCAGCATCATGATCAAGGCGCTGGCCGACCGGTTAGCGGAGGCTGCTGCCGAATACCTGCACCTGGAAGTTCGTCGCCAGCACTGGGGTTATGCGGCCGGTGAAGATCTGGAAACCAGCGCACTGATCCAGGAAGCCTACAAAGGGATACGACCTGCCCCGGGTTACCCGGCCTGCCCTGATCACACCCACAAGCGTGTGCTGTTCGAGATGATGGACGCAACAGTCAGAACAGGCATCACGCTGACCGAGCAACTGGCCATGTCTCCGGCAGCGGCTGTATCCGGCTTTTATATCGCCCATCCCGAAGCGAGGTATTTCGGGGTCGGAAAGATCACGGAAGAACAGGTGGCTGACTATGCCACCCGGTGCAACCTCGATCTCGACACCACCCGACGCTGGCTTCGACCGAATCTGGCGGATTGAAATTGCTCAGTGATGACCCCCCCACCGATCGGGTGGAGGGGTCGCCAAACGTGTGGCGATTGCCTGCCGCTAAACGCTGAAGCGTCCGAGCGGGCTGCTCATCAGAAAGTCATGTCAATGAACGCCTGTACAGTGCGGCTTGCGCGCGTCAGGAAAACGTCCACCCGGAAACGTAGTACACCGCCATCAATACGAGGCATACAAAGACGATCAACGCGCCTTTGGCGTCTGCCCGCTGGTCTTCGTCGTTCACTTCAACGTCTGGTGTCTGGTGCTGGTGCGAGTGGCCGTGATCGCTCATGTCGTGAAGTTCCCTGAAGGTCTAAAAAAAGCTGGTTGAAAAACCCGTCGAATCCGGGAAGCAGTTTATCCGAAAGTGGCGATCACGAGCACTAACGACACCTCAATCCTCATGGCCCGCGTCTTGCCGGACGAACCCAACACGGCATCAAAGGCAAGCCGGAAGGCGGGCCTTGAACAAGCGCTGAATAAGCATAGGCGCATCAGACATTTTTGAATCCCGCTCGGTACTGGTATCTTCTCGACGCGCCCACAGTCACGGATTTGCATGTACCGCTACGATGCTTACGATCAGGCGTTCGTTGATGAACGTGTTGCCCAGTACCGCGATCAGACAGAACGCTACCTGAAAGGCGAACTCAGCGACCAGGAGTTCCTGCAGCTGCGGCTTCGCAACGGCTTGTATATTCAGCGACTCGCACCGATGCTGCGTGTTGCAGTTCCGTATGGAACGCTGTCCTCGACCCAGTTGCGCATGCTGGCCCATATTGCCCGCCACTACGACCGTGGTTACGGCCATCTGTCAACACGTCAGAACATGCAGTTCAACTGGCCGGAACTGGAGGAAGTGCCTGACATCCTGGCTAATCTTGCCAGTGTAGAGATGCATGCCATTCAGACCAGCGGGAACTGTATTCGCAACGTCACGTCGGATGAATTCGCCGGCGTTTCAGCCGACGAAATCGTCGACGCCAGGCCCTACTGCGAACTCATCCGCCAGTGGTCAACCGCGCATCCGGAATTCGACTGGCTGCCACGCAAGTTCAAGATCGCCGTCAACGGTGCCCGGAATGACCGCGCTGCAATCGCCGTGCACGACATCGGCATCCTGGCCAACCGCAATGCAGCAGGCGAAGTCGTCTTCGACGTCTTTGTCGGGGGTGGACTGGGCCGCACACCGGTTATCGGCGAACTGATTCGATCAGATCTCGAGGTAAAACACTTACTGACGTACCTTGAAGCGATCATGCGGGTGTACAACCGTTTTGGCCGACGCGACAACAAGTACAAGGCCCGGATAAAGATCCTGGTGCGTGCAATGGGCGCCGAGGAATTCCGTCGTCAGGTAGATGCGGAATGGACACATATCCAGGGTTCAGCTCAGACACTGACCGCACAGGAAGTGACTCGAGTCACCGGCCAGTTTGAACCGCCTGCCTACGAACAACTGGATGACCAACCTCTACTGCTTGCCAATGCCCGCCTCGAAGACGTCGGCTTTGACCGGTTCATGCGCCACAACATCAAGCCGCACAAGGTCGCCGGGTACGCAATCGTGACACTGTCTACAAAAATCACCGGGGTACCGCCGGGAGACGTGACCGACGTGCAGATGGAACAGGTTGCCGACTGGTCAGATCGGTTTGGGCATGGCGAAATCAGGATCAGCCACGAACAGAACCTGGTCCTGCCGGATGTTCGTCAAAGCGATTTGCCAGCTTTGTGGGTACTGGCCCGGGATGCAGGCCTGGGTGCCACCAACGCCAGTCTGCTGACCAACATCATCTGCTGTCCAGGTGGTGATTATTGTTCCCTTGCCAATGCCAAATCAATTCCGGTTGCCGAAGCCATCCAGCGCCGCTTCGACGACTATGACTACCAGCACGACCTTGGTGACCTGGACATCAACATCTCCGGCTGCATGAACGCCTGTGGCCACCACCATGTTGGCCATATCGGCATTTTAGGAGTCGACAAAAAAGGTGAGGAGTTCTATCAGATTTCCCTGGGCGGTCATTCTGGCCATTCTGGCCAGGCCGCATCACTCGGTGAAATTGTCGGGCCATCATTCTCCAGGGCAGAATTGACGCAGGCCATCGCCACGATACTGGACACTTACACCGCACTGAGGATCGAAGAAGAACCATTTCTGCACTGTTATCGCCGCGTTGGCATCGCCCCTTTCAAGGAGAAAGTTTATGCCAACGCTGATTAAGAACGGAGTTGTGGCCACAGACGACTGGGCTTGCGGACCGGATGCGACTGCGGGTCAACGGCCCTTTCTGGCCCCGGACGCCTGGCGGGTGGCAGGTCAGACGGACGCCGGACTGCTGCTGCAGGTGGATAGCGAACCGGAAGAGGACTTCATCAAGGCGCCCCTGATCGCGATCTATTTCCCTGAATTCAAGGACGGCCGGGGTTTGTCGCTGGCTGCACTCCTTCGCTCGCGTTACCAATATGCGGGTGACCTGCGGGCCATCGGCGACACCCACCACGATCTTGTGCACTATCTGGTTCGCTGCGGATTCTCCAGTTTGGTGTTGCCGGATGGTCGCGATGTCGCGGTGGCACTGAAGGGAACCGAGGTCTATTCCCATTATTATCAGGGCAGCGTTGGCGACCCTGAACCGCTGTTCCGGAAAACACGCAGATAGGGTTCGACCGGTCGAACTACAGGATCAATTTGACATAACCTGCGAACACCCCTTGCTCTCGGTGCGCGCATGACACATCGTTCTATCCTGAGCATTGCGAACCTGAGTCTGTTCTGCTGCCCCGCTGAGGTGTGCGGTCCGTCTTTCTCCGATATTTTGTTGCGTGTTTTCCGTGCGCGCCTCGAAGTCGTGAAAAGCTGTCCTCGCCCTCCCGTCAGGCTCGCGAGGATCGCTCGAGTCCGTCAGGCTCATGGGAAGTCGTTAGCGGAGTAACGCGCCGTGCATGGCGAGGCATCCATTGTCAGTTCGTTGTTTCTCATCTTCACGGGGGCTGCCGTTCTGGCAACCCTTGCACTCTATTCTCGCCAACCTCTGCTGGTTGCATATATCGCGCTAGGTGTTTTGCTGGGTCCGTACGGTTTTGAACTGGTCACCGACGCAAGGCTGCTCTCGGAAATCGCCGAATTTGGCATCGTGTTTCTGCTGTTTCTCGTCGGCCTTGATCTGCCACCGCGCAAATTACGTAACATGGTGGGTGAAACCATGCTCACAGCGCTCGGCACGAGCGCTGTCTTTTTCACGATCGGCTTCGGTGTCATGTGGGCATTCGGCTTCACCATGGTTGAAGCCGCAATCACCGGTGTCGCCGCGGTGTTTTCCAGCACGATCCTTGGCATCAAGTTGCTCCCGACAACGGTGCTCCATCATCGCCACGTCGGTGAGATCGTCGTCAGCCTCCTGCTGATCCAGGATCTGCTGGCGATCTTTGCGCTGATCATGATCAACGGCAGCGGTACGTCCATTGATGACACGTTGACCAGCCTCGGCCAATCCATCGTCGCCCTGCCCCTGCTGATGGCACTCGCCTTCGGCGCGGTGAAATTCGTGATTCTGCCTCTGCTGACCCAATTCGATGACTTCCGCGAGTTCATCTTCCTGCTCACACTCGGCTGGTGTCTCGGTCTTGCCAGCCTCGCTGACCTGATGGGGCTGTCCTATGCAATCGGCGCGTTTGTGGCGGGAGTTTCGCTCGCAACCAGTCCGATTTCACAGTACATCGCCGAAAACCTGCGCCCCTTGAGGGACTTTTTTCTGGTGTTGTTTTTCTTCTCCGTCGGTGCGAGCCTCGACCCAGCAGTGCTGACGCAGGTCATCGTACCCACGCTGTTGCTGGGCCTGGTGTTGATTGCTGCAAAACCCATCGTCTTTGCCTGGCTGCTCAAGTGGCAGCGTGAAGAATCCAAGGCGAGCTGGGAGGTTGGATTTCGTCTTGGCCAGCTCTCGGAGTTTTCGCTGCTCCTGAGTTACACCGCACTCAGCGCCGGGTTGGTGGGTACCAGCGCTGCACACGTCATCGAAGGGGCGACGATCCTTACTCTGCTCATCAGTTCGTACTTCGTGATCTTCCGTTATCCGAGCCCGATCGCCATCAGTGACGCGCTCAGGCGCGACTGAAAGTCGCGCTCATACGCGACTGAAAGTCGCGCTCATACGCGACTGAGATCAACCACACCACGGCCAACCATCCCGCCTTGAAGAATTTTTGGCACCACGGCTTCCAGATCGCTTAATCCAAGCATCTGAACCGTGTCAGCAAGATCAACCCGCCACTCGCCGCCGATCCGGCCCCAGAGCGCGCGTTTGTGCGCAATTGGCAATTCAACCGAATCGATGCCCAGGACGTTTACATGCCGCAGGATGAATGGCAGTACCGTGATCGGAAACTCGGTCGACGCAGCCAGACCACAAACGGCAACGCTGCCACTGTGTTTGAGGGACTTGACGATATTCGCCAGTGGCACACCTCCCACGGTATCTACAGCACCTCCCCAGCGCTCCTTGCCCAGTGGACGTTCCACCCCGTCAAGCGCCTGTTCGCGTGTCAGGAATTCTGTCGCACCCAGTTTGCGCAGCCAGTCGTGCTGAGCAGCCTTGCCGGTAACGGCTGCGACCTGAAAACCAAGGGTGGACAGCAGCTTGACTGCCACACAGCCGACACCGCCACTGGCGCCGGTCACCACCACCGGACCGTGTCCGGGTTTGAGACCGGCCTGCAGCAGCTTTTCGATCGCCAGTGCAGCGGTAAATCCTGCAGTACCCCAATGCATGCTGGTCGCAGGCGTCAGGCCAGCAGGCATGGGCACCACCCAGTTTGCAGGCACACGAATACGCTGGCCATAACCTCCGGGCGTGTTCATGCCGAGGTCATAGCCCATCACCAGTACCTGTTGGCCAACCTTGAACTCGCTGCTCCGGCTTTCAAGTACCAAACCTGCCGCGTCAATGCCGGGCGTATGCGGAAACTTCCGGGTGACCCCGGGATTGCCCGTCGCGGATAACGCGTCTTTATAATTGAGAGAGGAAAACCGGACCTCGATGAGTACATCATCATCGGGCAGATCGGCGATTTCACGATTGGCAATACTGTAGGTAAATCCCTGGGCGGTCTTTTCGACCCAAAAGGCACGGAAGGTCATCTACTTGAGTAACCTGGAAAGTGGATGACGACATTCTTGCACTTTCGGCAGCCGGTCGACAAACACCTGCCCGGAGCCGGTTGGTCATTGTGCAGTGGCTTGTCGGCCGCCTGCTTTCGAATCTGCCCGGGCTTCGAGAAACAGCCCTGCGTCAAATCCAGGAGGCCCGACCTGCGGCATCGATGCGCCACTGACTCCCGAACCAGACATCGTTTCCCGCACATCCCGACAGGCTGGTTACTGGCTGGCTACTCACTGCAGCGGACAGCAATCCACCAGGTCTGGTCAGCGCACCCACGCAAACAGTCGCGCAACGCGCGCGAGTAATCCGCGAATTTCGCCAAGAATCCGGTCCAGGGGTTTGAGATGTTCAACCCATTCCACTTCATAAACATCACGCTGATCGCAAGCTGCGTTGACATACTCGTCACTGGTGCAGAGTTCGTCGACCAGCTTTTTCTCGATCGCCCGTTGGCCATACCAGGCTTCGCCCGTTGCAACAGTTGGCAGATCCACTGCCGGGCGATGTTCGGCCACAAACTCCTTGAACAGCGCATGGGTATCTTCAAGTTCTTCGATGAACTTCTGGCGACCCTCCTCGGTGTTCTGACCAAACACGGTCAGGGTGCGTTTGTACTGGCCGGCGGTGTAGACGTCCCAATCCACGTCGTACTTGTCGAGCAGCCGATGCACGTTTGGCACTTCCGCGACGACACCGATCGAGCCGATCAGCGCAAACGGTGCAGCAATCACCTTGCTGGCGACCACCGCCATCAGGTATCCGCCGCTGGCAGCAACCTTGTCGACCGCAACCACCAGCGGGATTCCCTGTTTACGGATGCGGTGTAACTGGGAAGCGGCAAGTCCATAGTGCGGCACCATGCCACCCGGACTGGTCAGTCGGAGCAGCACTTCGTCCTGCGGCTTGGCAAGCGTGAGGACGGCGGTGATTTCGGTGCGCAGGAATTCGGTTCTGCCCGCTTCGAGGTCACCATCAAAATCGAGAACAAACAGGCGCGGCTTTACCGTGTCTTCGCCGGCAGCCATTTTCTGAGCCTTTTTCTGTTCTTTGGCCTCAGCCTTTTCTTCCTTGATCTCGCGCTTGCGCTGAACCTTGAGCTCCGCATCATTCAGGATCGAATCCTCAACCGCATGACGCAAGTCCAGCAGTCGGTCATTCAGTTTCCGCACTTCCAGATGACCGCCGTCATGATCCTGGCGTTTGTGGCCAAGCGATACGACCGCCGACAGAATCACCAGCAGAGCCACAACGACGGTAACGGCCTGAGCGAGAAAGAGCAGATAGTCGAATAGATAATCCATGGGCACCGCAGACAAAAAAGGGGCGTACTGTAGCCGTTATGGCAGGCATCCTCTAGCCTGCATTGTTCAGGAATTGCCTGCTGCGGTCGCCGATAGCAGCGAAAACACCGGGCGCGCTCCTTCCGCGTGCTCGACGTGCTGTCAAGCACGCCTGCACGCGCTCCAGTCTGCGCCACCCAGCCTTTTCACTACTCTCGACGCCTTCGCTACGCCCCTTCATGAACAATGCGGGCTAGGAGTCTGCGCAGCAGTAGATCAGGAGGCTGCGGCGGTGCAACGATGGCCCGCTTTTCCGTTCGTTTTCGTTACGTAGCGCTTAACTCAAATGCCTCAAACGAAAGAAAAATCGATCTCGAATTGACACTCGCCTCACACCGCCCCCTTCTGCCGCGCAGACTCCTAGGGATCCTCTGAACAAATCGCTCCGGCGACTTGTTCAGATCGGAACGCTTCGCGTGCCTCGCTCAATGCAGTAAACAGAGGCCAGCGTTGTACGCTGCAAAAATGGTGGTGCATCCATGCACCACTCATGTACCACTGGAGAAACTCTGCTCGATCAGAGTTTCCTTGGACGCGCTTTCCGCGCGGGCTAAACGCCTGCCCTGCGCGTGTTTCAGCCTGCCCGGAACATCGACAGCACAGTGAACACCCAGATCAGATAACCATCCGATCGAAAACGTCCGTCCATGAACGCCGCAACCGGATTGGCGCTACCTTGCAGCAGCTGCGCTGCTTCATCTGCAGAGTGGAAATACAGAGTGATGTCGGCAGGCGTCTGCTCGGAGGTGATCCGGGTCTGAAGATCACCATGATCGACCTTGAGAAGCACCCGTTGTGCCACCGCCCCGTCGCTCGCTGCTGCAAGGTCGAGCACGACTGTGCCATCGAACTCCCGGGCGAGCACCGGGTTGAAGGATGCCGAGAGTTGCGCGGCCAGCCCCGCGGCATCCAGTTCAGCCACGTGAGGTGGCCTTGTGCTCATTCACAAAGGCGTCGATCAGCCAACGTGAAATCGCAGTGCCCGGCGGTACGTTGGGTAACTCGTCATAGCGAAACCATCGGGCATCGGCAATCTCGCTCTCCTGACAGACGATGTCGCCGCCCGCATAGTCGGCGTGATAGCCGAGCATGAGGGAATTGGGGAACGGCCAGCTCTGACTGCCGAAGTAACGCAGATTATTGACGGTAATACCAACTTCCTCGAAGACCTCGCGATGCAGGGTCTGCTCCACTGATTCGCCTGGTTCGACAAAACCCGCAAGTGTCGAGTAGAACCCGCTTGGCCAGTTGGCGTTGCGAGCCAGCAACATCTCTTCACCTCGACGCACCAGCACGATGATGCTGGGCGACAGGCGCGGATACGCAATGTGCCCACATTCAGGGCACTGTCTGGCACGGTCAGTGGCGTGACCTGTGGTCTCGGTTCCACACCGTCCACAAAAACGATGTGTGTCGAGCCATTCCACGATCTGCTGGGCACGGCCTGCGAGATAAAATACCGGCGATTCGACGCGCCCGAGCCAACCCCGCAGATCAGAACTTGCATAGCCCTCCGGCAATTTGCCTTGCCCGGCGACGGCATAACAAGCACGCCCCCGAAACTGACCGAGGTAGTGGCGGTGGCGTATTTCCACATCCAGCCAGCGAAACGCATCTTCATCGATGGGCCTGGGAATACCTCGCTCCATGAGGGACGCCAGCCGACCGTCGAGGAACAGAAAGTACCATGCAGAATTACTCGTGCTTTCCGGCGGCGTTACGCGGGATTCAAACTCATCCGGGAAATTGGGCCACACGTCGAGAGACTCCAGTTGCAGAAGCTGTATTCGTAGCACAACGTCCTGATTGATGTCACATGGGAACAGGAAAATCGACGACTATACTTCACTGCAACGGTCTCGATCCGGCATCATACGTCGAGGATCGCGCCGACCCATTTAGAAAATTCCACCTGAACGGAACACGTGAATGCAGGACAGCACCGCCTCTGCCCTCTGGGCGAACTTCCTGGGCTCAGCCCCGGATTGGTACAAACAGACGATTCTTGCCTTCCTGGTGTTGAATCCGATTCTGTTGCTTGTTGTTGGCCCGACTGTTACTGGCTGGTTGCTCGTTGGTGAGTTCATTTTCACGCTGGCAATGGCGCTGCAATGTTATCCATTGCAACCTGGCGGACTGCTGGCGATCGAGGCTGTGGTGTTGGGCCTGACCACACCGGAAACGGTCCGTGCCGAGATCTTCGGCGCGTTCCCTGTTGTGCTGCTGCTGATGTTCATGGTGGCTGGTATCTATTTCATGCGGGAATTGCTGCTCTTTGTGTTCACCAAGCTCCTGCTGGGCATTCGCTCAAAAGCAGTGCTTTCGCTGATGTTCTGTGGCGTTTCAGCATTGCTCAGCGCATTTCTGGATGCACTCACGGTGATCGCTGTGATCATCAGCGTCGCGGTCGGCTTTTATGCTGTTTATCACAAAGTCGCTTCGGGCAAACAACAGCCTGACAATCACGCGCACGATTCCGACGACGCAGTTCACGATCATCACCGGCTGGACCTCGAAGGGTTTCGGGCGCTTTTGCGCAGCCTGCTGATGCATGCAGCGATCGGTACTGCACTGGGCGGAGTCTGCACGATGGTAGGCGAACCCCAGAATCTGCTGATTGCGAGCAAGATGGGGTGGGACTTCACGACATTTATCGTGAAAATGGCTCCGGTAACGATGCCGGTGCTGGTGATGGGTCTGTTGACCTGTATCGTGCTTGAACTGACGGGATGGTTCGGTTACGGCGCCAAACTGCCTGAATCGGTACGTGGGATTCTGTACGCATTCGACCAGGAACAGTCGGCCGGACGCAGTCAGCGGGAGACCCAGCGTCTTGTCGTCCAGGCCATCGCTGCAGTCTTTCTGGTTATTGCGCTGGCGTTTCATCTTGCGGAAGTCGGTCTGATCGGCCTGGCCATCATCGTTCTGCAGACTGCACTGAATGGTGTGGTGGAAGAGCACCAGATCGGACGAGCGTTCGAAGAAGCCCTGCCATTTACTGCCTTGCTGGTCGTGTTCTTCGGTATCGTGGGCGTGATCCATGACCAGCATCTGTTTGCACCGGTCATTGCCTGGGTGCTCACGCAACCCGTAAGTACCCAACCGGGCCTGTTTTTTATTGCCAATGGCTTGCTTTCCGCGATCAGTGACAATGTTTTTGTGGCGACGATTTACATCAATGAAGTGGAGGCGGCATACGACAGTGGCGCCATCACTCGTGAACACCTGGACCTGTTGGCCATTGCAATCAACACGGGCACAAACATTCCAAGTGTTGCGACCCCGAACGGCCAGGCTGCCTTCCTGTTTCTGCTGACTTCAGCAATTGCGCCACTGGTGCGTTTGTCTTACGTCAGGATGGTCGTCATGGCACTGCCCTACACAATCGTCATGAGCATTACTGGTTGGGCCAGCATCAATTTCCTCCTCTGATGAAGCACTGCGTAGCGGCGTAGAATGCCTGGCCCGGACTATTTGCCCAGGGATCCTCTGAACAGGTCGTTCCTGCGATTTGTTCAGGCCGGAACGCTTTGCGTTACTCGCCCAATGCAGTAAAAAGAGGCCAGCGTTTTACGCTGGAAAATGGTGGTGCATCCATGCACCACGCGGAAAACTCTGCTTGATCAGAGTTTCCTTATGTCAATCGCGAGGGTGACCGCGGGCATGAACTGGTGGAGCGAGGAGCCTTCCCGGAGGGAACAATGGGCGCTGCGTTGCTGCATGACACGTCGGGAAAAGGCGACATCTGCGTAACACGCCGACCTCGTCAACTGGCAGGCGGGAATGGATCAGCGGAACCCTGGTTGTCGCGCAGGTGACGCCATACCGTCAAACCACCACTTTCCTTGTCCAGCAATGCCAGAAAAGCATCGTGGGCGGACACCTCTTCCGGGCTCGCCGCAACCACTGGCAGGCTTCCCGGCCGATGTTTTACAGGCGTGTCGAAAACTTCATCGGGCGCCTTGTCGCCATCTCCCCCGGCAAAGAGGGCAACCTGCCCACCGGTCATCGCCAGATAAACGTCTGCAAGAATCTCCGCGTCCAGCAAGGCGCCGTGCAACTCCCGCGCAGAATTGTCGACCGAATAGCGCCGACAAAGCGCATCGAGGCTGTTGCGCTGGCCGGGATGTTTGCCTCTGGCCAGCGCAAAAGTATCCGTCACCTTGCACAAATCGTGGATCCGGCGGTGATCATCCATCAGTGACAGTTCGTAATTCAGGAAGGCAACATCGAAGGGCGCATTGTGAATGATGAGTTCAGCGCCCTCGATGAACTTCAGAAACGGTTGAACCACTTCTGCAAACTTTGGCTTGTCAGCGAGAAACTCGGCAGACAATCCGTGCACCGCCTGTGCGCCAGGATCGATATCCCGTTCAGGATTGATATACATGTGAAATTGCTTGCGAGTCAGCCTGCGATTGACCAGTTCTACCGCACCAATCTCAATGATTCGATGCCCACGTTCGGGCTCCAGACCCGTGGTTTCGGTGTCAACCACGATCTGTCTCAACGTGTGTCTCCCCTTGTCACCGTGGTGTCGGCTTGCTTGTCAACACCGAGCATGTCGTCGATGGCATCATTGGCGGCAGCGTCCACCCGCTCGTTATCCGGATGGCCACTGTGTCCTTTCACCCAGCACCACTCGATAGTATGGCGGGCACTGGCCGCATCCAGTGCGACCCAAAGATCCTGGTTCTTGACGGGCTGTCTGGCCGATGTCTTCCAGCCGTTGCGCTTCCAGCCTGCCACCCAACTCGTGATGCCCTGACGAACGTATTGCGAGTCAGTGGTGAGACGTACCATGGACGGACGCTTCAGCGCGGTCAATCCCTCCAGCGCGGCACGCAATTCCATCCGGTTATTGGTGGTATGGGATTCAGCGCCGGAACAGAGCAGTTCCCGGTCCTTGTTGCGGAGCAGGGCTGCCCAGCCGCCAGGACCCGGATTACCCCGGCAGGCCCCATCCGTAAAAATCTCGATGAGTTCGCTCAGCGACGTTCTCCCCGGCAACCCACAGAAATCAGGTGCACACTGGTGCGTGAGTATCCGGCACCTGCAAGGCGGGTTGCGGGTAGCCCGGCGACAATGCGTCGGGGGCGCACGTAATAGGCCTGTTTGACTGCCGAGACCATGAAGACATCACCTAACGGAATTTCAATACCGTGCCTTCTGGCGATATCACGACGCCTGACGCGGGACGGGTTTTGCGCCGGAGGCAACGTTGGGGTCATAGTGTCAAGCGCTGCTTTTCGAATACGAAATGGCAGCCCGGTGCTGCGAAAACGCACAGGCTCTTCCAGTTCGAGGCCAAGCAGCCGCAACCAGTCGAGGAGTCGCACCGGATTCACGAATCGCTGGCCAGAAAATGCATCCTTTCGCAGGCGGGCATAGACCCGTCGGGTGCCAAGAACACTCCAGGGATTGAACGCAACGATCACCAGACGACCACCAGGATGCAGTACACGTGCCATTTCACGCAGCGCATCCCGCGGATCGCTCAGTGGTTCCAGAGCATGATGCAGAATGATTGAGTCCATCGAGTTATTGGCGAAGGGCAACTTGCCTGCCTCGGCGACCAGTCGGATAACACCTTCAGGTACTGCCTGTGGTTCATCCGAAACATAGAACCGGTGCCTGACGATGCTCCTCTGTAAAGCCTGCAGACTGGAGACATCACCGCCGCACCAGAGCAACGTATCGCCATGGCAACGCCGTACCAGTTCTTCCAGAGATGGCCTTGAATCACGCAGCAGTCGTTGTCCGGTATGGGTCTGCATCCAGTCGATGGCTAGCTCCTCATGCACAGGCATGTCAAGGTTTGCGGTGTATTTTAATGTGTAGCAAAGTACAGCCATTCTAACGACCCCGATAACGAGGGCAACTTGGGTAACCGGGAGGATTACCCTCGCTTGAAGCTGGGTGCACGCACCCCGCTGTATCTGGCGATCAGCATGCTGAGCATCTCTTGCTCCATGCTGCCACCCAGACAGGCGAGTGAGGATTCAACGTCAGTTGATGCGGATCGAGACGATCCGGTCGCTGCAGCCGCGCCTGCTCCACGCCGCCCACTTACCTCGCGCCCGGCACCGTCGATATTCCCCACGCTGACTATCCGTCGGACGGATGATCAAACCGAACCGCGATTGCGCTGGTCTCTGGCGAACACGCTTGGCGCCATAAGCCCCACTGTCGAGCCCGAGGGATTCTGGCCGCTGATGTCCAGCGAATTTGCTCTTGAGCATCATCTCAATCAGCGAGCGGTGCAGGTAGCAGTCGACAAGTACACAAAAAATCCGGAATGGCTGGCTGACGCACAGGCGCGACTGTCGTTGTATCTCCCGTACTTCCTCGAGGAAACACGACGCCGGAATCTGCCTGCAGAACTGGCTCTGTTACCCATCATTGAGAGCACACTCGACCCAGGCGCCCTGTCACCCAGGGGCGCACTTGGACTGTGGCAGTTCATGCCGGACACCGCGACCCGCTTTGGTCTGTCCAGGGACTGGTGGCACGACGGCCGTCAGGACACGGTGGCTTCAACCAGGGCGGCACTGGACTATCTAGAGTTGCTGCACGACCACTTCGGTGACTGGCTGCTTTCCATCGCCGCGTACAACGCCGGTGAAGGAACCGTTGCGAAGAAACTGTCTCCGACCAGCAACCAGCCACCTTCGTCGTCCCGTTTCTTCGATCTGGATCTGCCGCAGGAAACGCGCAGGTACGTGCCGCAGGTACTGGCACTTGCGGCGATCATCAAGAACCCGGCGAAATACGATGTCAGCCTTCCCGATATCAGTCGCGACGTCCCGTTCAGGGCGGTCAAGACCACGGGACCGATAGATCTGCAGCAAGCCGCATCGGTGCTGAATGTATCGCCTGCCGAACTTGTAGCTTTGAATCCTTCGCTCAAACGTCAGATTACCCCACCTGCCGGTACGGACAACCTTCTGGTTCCGGTACGGGTTGGTGCACATGCCCAGGCCCGCCTCAACGCCATGCCGAACAACTTCGGGTCAGGCGCGATTGCCCAGTACCGGGTACAACAAGGCGACACGTTGAGCACCATCGCCCGCCGTTTTGGCAGCTCCGTTATCGCCGTAAAGCAGCTGAATGGTCTGGCCTCCCATACGATTCGCGCCAACACGATGCTGCAGATTCCCCGATTGAGTGCGGCGGGACTCGCGTCTGTGCGTACTGAACCGATACTCGCAGCCAGTCCCATGCCCGCTGTCGCGCGTTACCGCGTTCGGCGAGGCGACACACTTGATTCCATCGCCCGTCGCTTTGGCAGCAGTACAGGGGCGCTCAAGTCGATGAACGGCATACGCTCCGACATGATCAAGGTAAACACTGATCTCAAGGTTCCAAATGGCGCAAGTGGCGCAAGTGGCGCAAGTGGCATAAGTGGCCCCGGTGGCTCAAGAAGTGGCACGAAGATGATCGCCTCAACCGTCAGCGGGCAGGGCAATCAGCGAACCAGCAACAGTCCAGTACAGATTCCGGTCCGGAATAAAGGCGCCACGACCGGCTACCGGGTGCGCTCCGGTGACTCCCTGAGCACAATCGCCCGCGCGCATCACTCGACCGTTGCCCACCTCAAACTCCTCAACGGTATGCGTGGCGATCAGCTTCGTGTCAACCGCGTCTTGCGTGTACCTGTTGTCGCTGGAACGGGTGGCACCATGCTGGCTGCCTCAGCTTCGTCTCCGGCGCAGAAAGACCGGCATACCGTACGCTCGGGGGATACCTTGTGGCGGATCGCACAGAAATACGCCGTGTCCCACCAGGCCTTGATGCGGGAGAACGGTCTGCAGGCAGGACAAGTGTTGAGTCTCGACCAGGTTCTGCGTATTCCTCAACCGGCCGCCAGCGACATAGCCGGCGGCTGATCGCGCTCGAAGGCTAACGCCTACCTGTCGGCACGAGTTACGCCTTCGCTCTTTTCGACTGTCCGGAACAGTCCGGTGAACTCAAGATCCGAGGACCTTGATTTGACATAACGCCACAAGCCCTCAATCTCCTCGGTGGTCATGGCCTCCAGATCACCGTCGATCACCTCAGTCACCGTGACCAAAGCCCTTCCATCAGGAAGGTCAACACTGGCCACCGCACGATCTTCTGTCTGGCGGTCAACAGGCTCTCTATCAACAGGCTCTCTATCAACAGGCTCTCTATCAACAGGCTCTCTATCAACAGGCTCTCTATCAACAGGCAAGGCAAACGCTTTTTCCAGCACTTCACGCGGGACGTCTGCCTGACTGCGCGTGGCGCGCGAGGCAGTTTGCCATTCAGCACCGAGCACATTTGCGACCTGCCCTGCACTCTCGCCAGCCTCCAGACGGGCGAGGCCATCAATTGTTGCAGTTTCGATGGCCGTTCTGGCCTTTTCCCGGGTCAGTGTGTCAACCACCTGTTGTCGAACCTCTTCAAGAGAGCGCTCTCGCGGTTCGTGCCGCTTGCGGACGCGCATCACCACGGCCTGGGTATCATCCAGTTCAACCACGGCGCTATTGAACCCACGGGTCAGTACATCGTTCCCAAACGCTGTTTCGCGTAGTTTTTCGTTGCCAAACAGCCCTTCTCCCGCACTCTTTGTCACACCATCCAGCGATTCGATCTTCAGATCGTACGCTTCTGCAATCGGGTCGAGCGACGTGTTCTGCTCAAATGCCAGGCTGTCCATTTCGCGCACTTTGTCGACAAAAAGGTCCTTGGCACGCTCCTCCCGCAATCGGGTTTCAATCTCGTCACGCCTGGCTTCAAACGTTGTCTCAACCGGCTTCTGAATGGAGACGAGCTTGATCAGGTGATAGCCGAACTGGCTTTTCACGGGTTGCGAAAGTTCACCTTCCTGCAGAGCAAACAGTGCCGCTTCGAAGGCAGGATCAAAGATACCTCTGCCGGCCGCGCCCAGGTCGCCACCGCTGGCGGCAGAACCAGGGTCTTCCGAATGCTCCTTGGCCAGTGCCGCAAAGTCGCCGCCTGCCACGAGCTGTTCCCGCAGCCCATTAATGGCCTCGAGTGTGGCGGCATCATCCCGCGCTTGCGTGATACCAAGCAGGATGTGGGATGAGGTCCTCTGTTCGGAATCCGCCAGCGCTTTCAGATCGGTCTCGAACGCCTGCTGCAGATCTTCTTCGCTGATATCGATGGAAGGATCGCCGGCGAGGCTTTGCGAGGTCAGGATCACATAGTCCAGATCAACGGTATCGTCGGTCTGGTACCCCAGGCGGTTGTCGGCGTAATAAGCTTCGATGTCCTCTTCGGCAAGTTCGACCCTGGACACAAAACCGGTCTCGGTCAACGACAACCAGGCCAGGTCCCGCCGCTGATTCATCAACGCAGCGAATTCCCGCAACTGCCAGCGCGGCACCGTCGAACTTTCGGCAATCGCCGTCTGCAGCTGGTTGATCGCCATTTCCTTCGTCACCTGGTCCCGGAAGCTGACTGGTGTATAGCCGTACTGCTGCAGCAGACGGACGTACAGATCCTGATCAAATTTGCCATCCGTTTGAAACGACGGATTTTCGATCAGGGATTTATCTACTGTGCTGGGGGCCGTGACCACGTGAAGTTGATCGATGGTTTCGACCAGCACGGCTTGATTGATGAGCTGGTCCAGGCTCTGGCTACGCAATGCGACGACGTCGATCAGGGCAGGGTCGGCAGCCTCTCCCATCTGCGCCAGCGTCCGGATGCGCGTCCGTTCAGTTTCCCGGGCCAGCATGCTTTCGGTGATTTCCTGACTACCTACACTGGCGACTTCGGCATCATTGTTTGCAAACAGGTCGAATGTGCCAAAGCCAAAGACTGCGAGCACAAAAATGATCAATCCAACCAGGATCTTGAAGCCAATGGATTGTGTGTTGTCCCGCATCTTCTGCAGCATTGGTCTAATTCCCCTTGGTTACAAAGAGTGTTCTGGTTGCGAAGGTAATCAGGTAGCGCCAGCGTATTTTGCTGCCCGAAAATTAATTGAGCGCGTCTTTCAGGCCTTTGCCTGGCTTGAACGCCGGAATACGGGCGGCGGCAATCTCAATGGCTGCGCCGGTCTGTGGATTGCGACCACTGCGGGATGCACGTTCACGGACCAGGAAAGTACCGAACCCGACCAACGAAACCGGGTCGGATTGCCGTAGGGAATCCGTGATGGCTTCGAGCGTTGCTTCAAGCGCGCGGCCGGCTGAGGCTTTGGAGATGTCGGCAGCTTCGGCGATACGATCGATCAATTCAGACTTGTTCACTGTGCAGGTTTCCTCTGTGGATGGAGGCGCAGTCAAGATTTGTGTTGCGCCAGAAAAGCAAGGGCGCCCTTATACCAACCTGCCAGAAGCGATACAAGGCAAGGCAGTCTGGAATGTTCATGATTATTCGACGCCACGAGTCTGCGCAGCCCAAGGCGACCGGGCGAGGCGAGGGTCCATTTGCCGCCCACCTTTCGTTCGTTGGGGCGCGAAGCGGTTGCTGCGTCGAAAAAGTGAACGGAACGTCGGGCCATCATTGCGCCGCCAAAACCTGTCGATCATCTGCCCGCAGACTGCTGGGCATCCGATCGACAGGATTGCGCGTCAGTGCGGGCTCAGTGTTGTCCTGTTCACATCCGCCGGTGGCGCCTCAGTGCCTTCTACCACCAACGCGACGTCGGACGGCAACGGCTGCGGCCGGCGTTCAAGTGCGATCTCCAGTACATCATCCATCCACTTGACGGGCAGGATTTCGAGTGGCCCGGTGATGGTGGCAGGTATCTCCTTGAGATCCGGCTCGTTTTCGGCAGGAATGATCACGCGCTTGATCCCGGCACGACGCGCTGCAAGCAGCTTTTCCTTGAGCCCGCCGATGGGCAGAACCTGACCTCGCAAAGTGATTTCGCCGGTCATCGCCACATCTGCACACACCGGGATCCCGGTAATCACAGAAACCAGCGCCGTACACATGCCGATACCGGCACTTGGACCGTCCTTTGGCGTGGCGCCCTCCGGGACATGGATGTGCAGATCGTTTTTTTCGTGAAAATCGGGTGCAATGCCGAGTGATCTCGAGCGGCTTCGCACGAACGTAATCGCAGCCTGAATGGACTCCTGCATCACATCGCCGAGCGAGCCGGTCTTGGTGATTCGACCTTTGCCGGGAACCGCAACCGCTTCCAGGGACAGTATTTCACCACCCACCTGGGTCCAGGCCAGACCGGTCACCATGCCGATCTGGTTTTCCTTCTCGGCGAGGCCATAACTGTACTTGCGCACGCCGCTCAAGTCCTCGATGAGGTCTGGTGTCACGACCAGCGCCTGTTGGCTGGCACCTGGGGTCAGCAACATCTGTCGTTTGATGATCTTGCGGGCGATCTTGGCGATTTCACGCTCCAGCCCACGCACGCCAGCTTCCTTGGTGTAGTACCGCACCAGGTGGATGATCGCTTCATGATCAAGTTGCAGCTCCTTGGGTCCCAGCCCATTGAGCCGCCGCTGTTTTGGTACCAGGTATCGATCTGCGATGTGCAGCTTTTCATCTTCGGTGTAGCCGGGCAGCCGGATCACTTCCATCCGGTCCAGCAGCGGCACCGGGATGTTCATCGAGTTGGAAGTACAGATGAAAAAGACGTCGGAAAGATCGTAGTCCACTTCCAGGTAGTGATCGTTGAACGTGCTGTTCTGTTCAGGGTCGAGCACCTCCAGCAGCGCACTGGCCGGATCACCGCGAACATCCATGCCCATCTTGTCGATCTCGTCCAGCAGGAAGAGCGGATTGCTGACACCGGCCTTCGCCAGTTTCTGCACGATCTTGCCGGGCATGGAGCCGATGTAAGTTCGCCGGTGACCGCGGATTTCCGCTTCATCACGAACGCCGCCAAGTGCCATACGCACAAACTTCCGGTTGGTGGCGCGGGCAATACTCTCGCCAAGTGAAGTCTTGCCCACACCGGGTGGACCCACCAGGCACAACACCGGACCACGCATCTGTTTGACGCGGGATTGCACTGCCAGGTATTCGGTGATCCGATCCTTGACTTCTTCAAGACCGTAGTGGTCCTCGTCGAGTATCCGCTGAGCGTGGGGCAGGTCCTTACGGACGCGGCTCTTTTTCTTCCACGGCACGGATACCATCCAGTCGACATAACTGCGCACCACCGTCGCTTCTGCAGACATCGGTGGCATGAGCTTGAGCTTGTTCAGTTCCGACTGGGCCTTGGTCCTGGCGTCTTCGGACATCCCGGCTTCGGCGATCTTCCGCGCCATTTCATCGAGTTCATTGGGTGCTTCGCCCAGATCACCAAGTTCCTTCTGAATCGCCTTCATCTGCTCGTTGAGGTAATACTCGCGCTGGCTCTTTTCCATCTGCTGCTTGACACGTCCGCGGATACGTTTGTCCAACTGCGTAACATCAATTTCGGACTGCATGAAGCCAAGCAGGATCTCGAGTCGGGCCTCGAGGTCAAAAGCCTCGAGCACATTCTGCTTTTCCTCCAGTTTGAGATTCATCTGCGCGGCGATGGTGTCGATCAACCGTGCGGGGTCATCTATACCGGACAGACTGGTCAGTACTTCCTGGGGAATTTTCTTGCTGGTTTCAATGTACTGCTCGAACTGCAGCATGATGGAACGGACCAGTTTCTCTGCCTCGGCCGCATCAACACCGGGTTCCGGGGCCTTGTCGAGTTGTGCGCTGATGTAAGGGCCGCTGAAATCGAAACTGGAGACACGGGCTCGACTACCCCCTTCGACAAGCACTTTTACGGTACCGTCAGGGAGCTTCAATAACTGCAACACAGTGGCCAGCGTACCAACATCAAACAGATCGTCAGGTGCGTTGACCTCACTATCGGATTTACGCTTGGCGACCAGCAGGATCTGCTTGTCATCGGCCATGGCTGAGTCCAATGCCTTGATCGACGATGTCGTTCCTACGAACAAAGGGTGAACGCCATGGGGATAGATCACCATGTCGCGCAGTGGCAGGACCGGGAGTACGTGCGGGTTACGGTTCAAGCTGTAGGCCTCGCTTGTTGCCGGAAAGTCCGGGTTCGCTTCCTCTCCATTTCAGGAGAGGACTTCCTTTGAGTTTATACGTTGCAGCGCAAGCCGGAGACACCGGGCACGTGTGGACATCGCTGACTGTGCGCGCTGCCGCATTTTGCTTCAGTCAACAAAAAAAGACTCGGACCGGCGAACTGCCCGGGATGAGCAGTCAGCAGCGGCGTTTTCAAGCAGAAGGTGATCAATGAACCTCAATCTTCTCCGGCGGTACGGCTCTTGGGTTCGTTGTTCTTGTAGACCAGCATGGGTTCGCTGTCACCCTCGATCACGCTGGCGTCGATGACCACCTTGGCGACCGATTTCATCGATGGAATCTTGTACATCGTATCGAGCAAAACCGACTCGAGAATGCTGCGCAAGCCCCGGGCACCGGTTTTCCGCTCCA
>Ga0105050_10003672_pt1 | contig 21047 bp, 16 predicted proteins | sample FRY01_FD_78088 | JGI IMG/M metagenome (GOLD analysis project Ga0105050, IMG submission 78088) | Freshwater microbial communities from Lake Fryxell liftoff mats and glacier meltwater in Antarctica - FRY-01 | ecosystem: Environmental > Aquatic > Freshwater > Ice > Glacier meltwater ...
ATCAAGTGTTGGACATAGCTTGAAATGGGCTTCAAGTTTAGGCTGCCATCGGCAGACAGTGGCGTATAGGTTGCGGCAATCAAGCCACTTAATTTTTCATGTTTCATCAAGTGCATTCGATTCTTAGAGACGGGATGTCGTTGAGGTACAAGACGTGGAGCTGAGCAATTTCAAACGCCCATGATTTTCGTAACGCAAAATTTGTGTTGCAAAAAGTGGTGGTTCCATGTGTCTGGGGCGAACCTATGCTACTACGCCGTGAACCAAGAGGTGCATTACGCCGTGAACCAAGAGGTACGTGGCAACGTTGTAGCTAAAATCTTCATCCAGTTACAGAAATATGAGTTTCCTCCTACTAGTTAACCAATGTAGGCGCAAACCTGCGAACAAAATGCAAGCAAAGACCGTAGTCAACTTAAGTATTGAGTTATTCCCGATAAAAATAGACCCAATCGTTGGCAAACCTCAAGAAGGTTGTAAACGCAGTGAAAGTTCTGAGGTTCGTCAACGAGTGTTGTTTGTAACATTCGGGCCACTGTAAGTAGAATGTTTTTGCAATGGACCCTATCACATGACGTCATCTATAGGACGTCATCTATAGGACGTCTCGTCACTAATTGATTATCGCATAAGAGGGGGGCAAGGATCCAGCGTCCAGTTACGAATTTGGCAGTGGGTACTTGGGCGATGAATAGGTTGGCGACGGTTCGGTTGGCGACGGTTCGGTTGGTGGTGGGCTGCTTGATCAGGCGTTTGTTTAAGGTTTTGCGATGAATTTGGCGGACAAATCTTATGCTTACATCCGTAAGCAATTATTCAGCGGCGTGTTTCAGCCGGGAAGTCGATTGGTGAATCGAACTTTGGCTGGCGAAATCGGCGTCAGCGTGATTCCAGTCCGTGAAGCGTTGAATCGGTTGGCCAGTGAAGGGTTAGTGGATCAAATCGCAGGCGAAGGGGTGTTTGTCCGAGTTGTTGATTGTGATGAGTTGGACCAGATGTATGTCTTGCGAGACGCATTGGAAAGCTGTGCCGCATCAGAAGCGGCTGCACAACGCACCGTTGAACATCTGTTGCGACTGGAAGCAAGTTTGGCTGAGGCGTGGGAGATTGCTGGTGAAATTTTGTCCTCTTCCAATGGCCACGCGACCCATCAACAGTTTGATCGTTGGCTAGAAAATGAACTTCAGTTCCATGCTTTATTAATTGAAGCGGCCCAGAATAAATTATTAGCACGGGTGATCAACGAACAAAGAGCGATCTGCGAAGTCTTCGAATCGCAACGGAATCGTCCGGAAATTTTGACGGTTGAAATTGCAAAGTTAACCTGTGAAGGTAAGGCGGAATTGGTCCAGGCAATTGAAGCAGGGGATGCTGAAAGGGCTCGTCAATTGGTCAGTGCCCAGATTCAACGCGGGCGTCGGTTTATGCTTGCTTTCTTAAGATCTGAATCTGAAAACGGACTGGATTGCCGGTGATTCAGGATTGGGCGACAGATAAAAATGGTGAAGGATTGCCGCGGCAGCATTTGCGCGACCTGCTGGTCGTTTATCGTGACGGTTTGCTGGGGGACACTCTTCCATTCTGGATAGCCCATTCGGTTGATCGAAAGTATGGCGGCTTTTTGACTTCTCTGGATCGCGATGGAACGGTTGTCGATACCGATAAAGGGGTTTGGCAACAAGGGCGTTTCACCTGGCTATTGGCCAAACTGTACAACGAAGTGGAGCCGCGGAAAGAATGGTTGGATCTTGCTCTGCATGGCGCCAGATTCTTGATCGATCATTGCTTCGATCCCAGTGATGGTCGAATGTGGTTCCATGTTGCCCAAGACGGCCAGCCCATTCGCAAACGGCGGTATGCCTATAGTGAAGCATTCGCTGCGATCGCTTTTGGGGAAATTGCCCGTGCCACTGGCGAGGATGGTTACAAGGTCAAAGCGAAGCAGGCATTTGATCGTTTTATTGATCACAATTCGAACCCTGAAGGCGTTCAGCCCAAGTTTACTGCCAATCGGCCTCTTCGCGGTATTGGCTTTCCCATGATCACGATCAACACGGCCCAAGAATTACGAACGTCCATCCAATTGCCTGAAGCCAATCATTGGATTGATCAATCGATTGAAGCGATCAGACACTATCACGTACACGACGATGTTCAGTGTGTTTTTGAAACGGTTGCGATCGATGGTAGTCGAATCAATCATTATGACGGCCGCACGCTTAATCCAGGGCACGCGATTGAAGGTGCTTGGTTCATTATGGCCGAAGGTCGCTATCGAAATGATCAAGCATTGATTGAGTTGGGCTGCAAAATGTTGGATTGGATGTGGCAGCGAGGGTGGGACCAGCAACATGGAGGCCTGTTGTATTTCACCAGCTTTGATCATTTGCCCATTCAAGAGTACTGGCATGATATGAAATTTTGGTGGCCGCACAATGAAACGATTATTGCGACACTAATGGCCTACCTAACCACGGGAAATCCCAAGTATCAGCAGTGGCATCAATGGGTACATAACTGGTCCTATCAACACTTTGCTGATTCGCAGTTTGGCGAATGGTTTGGTTATCTCCGCCGCGATGGTGAAGTTAGCAATTTTGCCAAAGGTAACATTTGGAAAGGCCCGTTTCATTTGCCCAGGATGCAATTGCAATGTTGGAATATGCTGCAGAATGAGTTGCCAGACGTAGGCCCGACTTCCTAGTTGATCTTGGCGTCTTCGAGTGCCACTGATTTGAGTAGCCGTCCACCGGCCGGAAGTCATTTTGAGGGGTTTGCCGACCTTTGTGCCTGACTTGAATCGTTGGTGGGTCCGATTTCGCAGTTTTTGGCCAAGCAGGTCGGTTGGGTGCGTGGTGCGTTGTCCCCCTGTCATCGATCAGGGCTAAGAAGTTAGCGTCGATCTGAATAAGGGTGGGTTCGCTGCCGTGCTTCTACAGGCCATGTGACCATTTTGGCTTGGATCCTGTTCCCAAGAAGTAGGGTGGCTCTGCCGTCACTGTGGCCAAAGAACCATCGGTGCTAAGGGAGCGATTAGGGGCGTCGAGCGTTCGAAACGGTCGATCGTAAGGACTAGCCAAAGCCAGATCAGATTTTTTCTGGATGTTCCTACTTGTCGCAGAAACCTATTCATAGACAACAGGGTTTCTTATACTGAGGATAGTTAGAGAGTGAATGAGCCGGGATCGCTTCTGTTAGCAATCACTAAATACCCGTGTCGATCAGATGAACTTTGTGTGCTGTTTGTGGAAAACAGTGCCAATGGGATGCTGTTGGGACAGGGTTTTGATGCTTGCCAATCGATTAGAAAAGGGTGAAAGTGCTCGTTTTTTTGGGGTGATAACGCTTGACGGGAAAAGTGGTTGAATGATTCTTTGGGTGCTTCGAATAATCTTTATTTTGGTAGCCGCCAGTATTGGTTTGATTTGGACCAAAATGGAATTGCCGCTACTTGCCAATGGTTACTATTGGATTTTGCCGTTGACCTTGGGGCTTGCGATCTTGATTGTGGTGGCGGACATTGCCGTCAAAGAGAAACGCATTGACGCCATCAGCAGCATCTATTTTGGGATCATCGTCGGTGTTTTCTTGAACTTTATGGCCATGCTGGCTTTGGATCCGTATTTCAACGAATTGATTTCCGCCGATAAACTGAATGGGCAAGCGATCAAGACCGCGTGTTCATTGACCCTGGGTAGTGTGCTTTGCTACATCACGACCAGTTTCATTGTCCAGACCAAAGATGATTTTCGTTTTATCGTTCCCTATGTTCAATTTGCCCGAGAAGTCAAAGGTGTTCGTCCGTTCATTTTGGACACCAGCGTGATCATTGATGGTCGAATCGCCGACGTGGTTGAAGGCGGCATTCTGGATCAGAAGTTGTTGGTTCCGCGTTTCATTTTGGCGGAACTTCAGGCAATCGCCGACAGTGGTGACAAAATGCGCCGAGCCCGCGGACGTCGCGGTTTGGATATCTTGAATCGCCTTCGGTCCAACAAAGAAATCGACATGACGATTTATGAAAGAGACCATGCAGAATTAGCTGGGCAGACCGTGGATCAAAAATTGGTGCTCTTGGCGACCCAGTTGGAAGGTAAGATCGTCACCAACGATTACAACTTGAATAAAGTGGCCAAGCTTCATAATGTCAAGGTGATCAACTTGAACGATTTGGCAAACGCAATGAAGCCGATTTATTTGCCAGGTGAACGCATCGAGACCAAGGTTGTGCGTCCGGGCGAAACTGCAGGGCAGGGCGTGGGCTATTTAGACGACGGTACGATGATTGTGATCGAAGAGGCTCGGGACTATGTTGGAAAAGATGTCACCGTTTCGGTTACCAGCGTTTTGCAAACCAGTGCCGGCCGAATGATCTTTGGATGTTTAGATAAGCCCGACACCGACAAAAATGGCACCGACAAAAATGGCGGCGACAGGAATGGTGGAGACAGGCAACGCAATTAGCATCACCAGCGCGAGGGGCGTTGGCAGTCTCCGAGTCGTACTGCCCAGTAAAAAAAGCTTGCCTGGTAAAACGGCATCGTGCACAATTTTGGTTCTGAACATTGCATTGGGTTGGCAATTTTTTTGAAGTCACGCATCGAAGTCACGCATCGAAGTCACGCATCGAAGTCACGCATCGAAGTCACGCATCGAAGTCACGCATCGAAGTCACGCATCGACGTCACCAATCATGGCGTAGTTAGGCAGATTTGCCAGCGATCAGGCGCAGTTGGCTGTCGATTTTTGCAGCGTTAGGCCCCCGTTTTGTCCGAGGTGTGGCTTTGCAGAATACGCCCCTTTTGAAAAGGGCGGTCCGTGCAGAACAGGCGTCACGCCAAACGTTGTAAATAAATTCTAGACTAGGTCTTCGATACTGCTGATCACTCGATCAATCACCTCGTCGTCTGTTTTCGGGTTAAAGAAAACGGCTTTCCAGGCAGGCAAATGCACGCCGTGCGGGCGATAGCCGATTGAAGTGGTGAAACTAAGTCGAGCATCGAGTGCCGGGTCCATCGATGCATCACGTTTGTCGTAAAGCCGCTTGATTTCGCGGAAATACTGTTTTTGTTCACTCTCGTTTAAGGTACCGGCTTCTACTTGTTCGAAGATGGTTTTCGCGTTTCGGCCCCTGGGAAGAACCCACCAGCAGACACTAGGGCCAGGGGTGCCAAGATTCAACACTTTGCAGAATTCCAACTTTTCGATTCTCTCCTTCAGCTGGTTTGCCTTTTCAAATGCATAGGCCGTTAGTAAACGATAACCGTTCAGACCAATACCATTTAGCGAAGCCATGACCGCATAGGGTCCAATACCTGGACGCGAGCATTCCAAGGTGAACAGTGCAGGGTCGTGTCGAAAGTCGGCCTCGGAGAAGTAAGGGATCTCTTCGATTGTTCTGGTCAGCCGCGCGAAGTCGTCACGCTTGCGAACGATAAACGCACTTGAGGGGTAGTGTCCCCATCCCATCTTATGGAAGTCGATTGTAACCGAATCGGCGTGCCGAAAGCCGACCGTCGCCTCTTGGTTCTTTCGGATCAAGTCTAACGTGCTTTGACTACAGTTCATCGGATTTTGCTTGCGATCGTAGTCCGTTAAGAAGCAGCTTACCCAGCCCACGGCCGCGTCCACGTGCAAGTGGGGGCGCACCACATTATGTTCTTCTGCCTTACGAGTGATAATTTCATCAATCGACTTTATGTCATCGATTCCAAAGGCATCGGTTGTCCCAAAGGTCGCAATGACGAATGCCACAAGTGTCCCAGCGGTATACAGTTCTTCTAACCGCTGTTCCAACAAGTCTAGACGCATTGACATGTTATGATCGGTTGGAATCGAATGAAGATTCTTAACCCCGATTCCCAGCCAACCTGCCAGCGTCGCGTTGGAATAGTGTCCCGCTTCGGAAACCAAGCCAACCAGCCTCTTGCCCATCAGTCCATCTTGCATGGTGCCAGGCGCTACTTTTTCGATTCCAATTTTTCCCCCGTAAAGGTTGGAAATTGTACCGCCGATCGTAAAGACGCCCCAGGGCGATTCGGTGTGATAGAAAATTAGATTCGCAAGTGCGGTGATCGACTTTACTTCCAGTTCGTTGGATCGCAAGCAATATTTATCAACACACAGGTTTGGATTTTTTAAGAGTGCTGCGATGGAACCGATTAACGATGCATAGTTTGGAGGACCTTTGACATTTTCCAAATGCAGTTTCGACTGCCAGCTATCGGTTCCCCAATAGAATGGGAAGATGGCATCGCGTGCGTCTTTTAAATTTCCCGGGATCGTATGGATTTCTGGGTTCGCCTGAGCCGTTTCGTAGTTTCGTGACATCAGCATGCCAGGCGGCAACGATTGTTCGGCCTCGAGTGCGGAAAGGAGTTCATTGAAAATTTGACTTAATTCTTCGCGCCGGCATGTAAAAAACATGTCGGTCAGTTCTTTCAGCTTTTCGTAATCCATGATGTCTGCTTAGGGGCTAAGAGTTCTCAAGGCGATCGGTAAGGCTTACTGGTCTCTATCGTCACCGTAAGCTTCGAAAATCACCGCCGGTTGGAATCGTAGGGATGGGCGATAGGTATACTTTTGACGGCAGTTAAACACCTAGTTTGGGCGTTTTTGCTCGGTTGTGCAAACGGAGGTCTGCGTCAAATTGTCGTGATCTTCAGATATCCAGTGTCCGTAAGCCATTGGTGGGTCGGCAGTGCCGAATTGTCTAGGTTCGTGATTCACGGACTGCTTCTTTTTGACTGGGCAATAACTCTGGCGTGATTTGGGTTGAAAACCGCCAATGGGCTAGCGTTTGGGAGCGGGGACGAAAAGAGGCGTTCCCAATTAATGGGTCTTGGGAATGCTAGGCGTATTTTGATCGTAGTGCGGTCAATATTCCTGGTTTTCGGATCAGATTAGTGATTGTTTGAAAATTTAAGGATTTTTCGGGCGTGCTGCCAAATATTTGCCAACCGCCACCGAACACTTATTTGGATGATACGGTCAGGCCCGGGGTTGGGCGACCGGACGACTGCCAGTAGTACCAAACTGAAACACGTTCCTGGCATCTTTAACCTAACACGATTTGGAGGTGTTTTTCGATGCTTAAAAAAGCTGCTCTTATTAGCGGTGTCGCATTTTTGGCCCTGGCACTGCTGTTCGGAGGAACGATCGTTCCTTATGCAAAATCGGGCATTCAGAGTATTCGAACCAGCGTAAAACGCGCAATTCCAGTGGAAGCCAAGTTGGAAGCCGCGCGGCAGCAAGTCAAGGAAATCGGTCCTGAGATTCGCAGCATGGTTCACAAGGTTGCAACCGAAAAGGTCGCAATCAGTCACTTGCAAGAAGAAATCGAAGGTTTGGCCGTTCAATTGAAGAACGAAGAAACTAAGGTTGTCAGCTTGCGCGATCACCTCAAAAGTGGTGACCAGCATTACGTTTCTAAAGGCCGAGCGTTTAGCAATGACCAAGTTCGCAACGACTTGCAAAAGCGTTTTGATCGCCTGAAATCGACTCAGAAGCGAATCCAAGCGATGCAACAAGTCTTGGTCGCTCGCGAAACCTCAATTGAGGCCGCTTTCGACAAACTAGAAGAAACTAAGTCGCAGCGTCGCGAATTGGAAGTCCTGGTCGAAGAACTGGAAGCTCGGATGCGAGTTGTTGAAGTTCAGCAACAAGCGAATCACTTGAACTTGGATTCAAGCGAATTGTCCTCGGCTCGTGCAATGATCGACGACATCCGAATTCAAGTAGAAGCGGCCGAGCAAGAAGCGAATTTGCTGCCTAAGTATTTAGGCGAAATTCCAGTAGAAACCGATAACGATGTGGATGGCGACATCGAAGCACAAATCGATGCCTACTTTCACTATGACAGCGACGTGATCTCTGGCTAGTAACGGCAGGGCTGACCGAGGGTTGCGGAACTGAAGAAAAAACTAAAAAGGCTGGAATCGATCAGGTTCCAGCCTTTTATTGTTTCTTGTCGTTGCGTCATATGGGAAGCCGTAGGGTTCTTAACGTCAGCCGATCAGGGCGGTAGCAAAGATGAAGAGACTGGTCAGTTGCGCCGTTTTGTTTACGCAAATTCTAGCTAACTGATTGGCTGCCTGTTAGACTTACGTTCGACGTGTGACCGCATTGCTATCTGTTTGGAGTTCCTGCCGACAGATAGGGTGGTGCGTTTGGTTCAACGATTTTCTGAAGTTCACTCCCAGGAGCGAAATCAGGTCGTTATCCCAGCGCGAATTATAAGCACACCATCCATTAAACACCATCCATTAAACACCATCCATTGAACATCATCCATTGAACATCGTCGCCGCATTGCAACATTGAGTTTACCGTTAGCGATGGTAGCCCGCCGCGTAAGCCAGGAATTAGCGACGATTGTCGATGTCCTTGCCGAAGCATTGGGTTTAGGGCAAATCAACAAGCCTGAAAACGGTGAGTTCGCTTCAAATTATCTCCAACTACAACGAGTGCCATGTTTGATTCGCGAAAATTGGTTTTGATTCTAGCCGTTGCATTGATTGGTTTGCCTTGCAGTTTAATGGCAAAACAGGTTGATCAGGCAAAGGCCCAGTACCAGACGGTCAAAAATATTGTGTATCGGTCTCAGGGGCAGCTTACCGAATATATGGCAGAACGATGTTGCTTGGATCTGTACTACCCTGATGGTCAAAAAGACTATGCGACTGTGGTTTGGTTTCATGGGGGTGGTTTGACATCGGGGCAAAAATTCATTCCCGACGAATTGAAGCAGAAGGGGATCGCGGTGGTGGCGGTCAACTATCGTCTAAGTCCAAAAGTGAAATCGCCTGCGTATGTGGAAGACGCCGCAGCATCGGTGGCCTGGACCCTTAAGAATATACAAAAGTATGGCGGTTCGCCGCAGCGAGTTTTTATCAGTGGCCATTCCGCTGGTGGCTATCTAACGAGTATGGTTGGGTTGGACCGGCGATGGTTGGCGGCCCACGATTTGGATGCGAATTCGATTGCCGGTTTGATCCCGTACAGTGGACACACGATTACGCATTTCACCGTTCGCGCCGAACGCGGGATCGATGGAAAGCAAGCGATTGTGGATGACATGGCGCCATTGTTTCATGTGCGGAAGGATTCGCCGCCACTGCTGTTGATTACAGGCGATCGCGATTTAGAATTGCTGGGCCGATACGAAGAGACCGCTTACTTTTGGCGAATGATGCAAGAGGTGGGGCACAAGGATACCGAATTGTTTGAACTTGAAGGATACGATCACGGTCAAATGGCTGTGCCAGCTCATCCGTTGCTGTTGAAGTTTATTCGCCGAGTCAATAAATCCATAGACTAAGTTTTAGCGGTCGGCGATTCCAATTTGGGCACTCCAGAATCCTTGCAAATGACATAACCGCTGGCCTAGGAAGTGGTTAATTCTGCTGACCACTCCCCACTATTGGGTGTTGCGGTGGCCACTGCGGGCTGTAGCTGGGGCCACTGCTGGGTGTTGAAGTAGTCACTGCTGGGTGTTGAAGAGGTTTGCCTGGGTTGGGTCTTCGTCAAGAGGAGGTTGGTGCGTCGTGGGTTAACGATATAATTCAAATTCATTACTGCCACCCAACGACCCAGTGTTTCTCTTGTCGTATTAACGAACTCAAGGTTGGAATATGTCGACTCGCCCTTTTGCTCACCTGCATTGTCATAGTCACTATAGCTTGTTGGATGGTGCGGGATCGATCAAGAAACTGGTCGCTCGAGCCAAAGAGCATGGTATGAATTCATTGGCGTTGACGGATCACGGCAACTTGCATGGTGCGTTGGAATTCTACCGCACTTGTAAAGACGCGGGCATCAATCCCATTATCGGATATGAAGCTTATATTGCGCCGGGCAGCCGTTTTGAAAAGGGTGGCCAGAAGGCCAGAGACAGCAGCTATCACTTAACGTTGCTATGCCAAAACAAAATCGGCTTTCGCAATTTAGTGAAAATGGCATCATCGGCCAGTCTGGAGGGCTTCTACCACAAGCCTAGAATCGACAAGGAGTTGTTGGAAAATCACAGCGAAGGCATTATCTGTCTGAGCGGCTGTGTGTCTAGTGAATTTAGTCGCGCGATCTTAAAGCGGCAGCCCAACGAGGAGAAACACTTTGCCGAAGCCGCCGAGATTGCCGGTTGGTTTAGCAAGTTGTTCGGCGAGCGGTACTTTATCGAGATCATGAACAACGGGGTCGACATTCAGCGCTTGCAATTGGAAGGCGCGGTCGATCTGGCAAAACGCATGGGATTGCCTTTGGTTGCCACCAGTGATTGCCATTACGTGGATAAGGATGATTGGGCCGCACAAGATGTGATGCTCTGCATCAATACAGGCAAGTTTCGATCGGATGCCAGTCGCATGCAAATGGACGGGCACGAATATTTCTTACGCAGTCCCGATCAAATGTACGAAAAGTTTGTTGGTCTGGAACATGCAGTTGCTCGCAGTCAAGAGATTGCAGACACGGTCGATATTGACCTGGAACTTGGCAAACGGCACTTTCCGGTATTCTATCCACCCGATAAAAAGACGCCTGACCAGTACTTGCGTGAACTTTGCATCAAGGGTTTGAAAGAACGCTACGAAGATGAACCGGCGCGATTGATTGACGATCAACTAAGCGAAGTCGTGATGCAGCGATTGGATCGCGAATTGACGGTGATTAGCAAGTTAGGTTTCCCAAATTATTTCTTGATTGTTTGGGATTTCGTAGAATATGGACGGGCTCAAGGGATTCCGGCAACGGCCAGAGGTAGCGGAGTGGGTGCATTGGTTTGTTACGCACTTTACATGAGCCACGTTTGCCCGATTCGATACGATTTGCTGTTCGAACGGTTTTTGGACGAAAGTCGCGTTGAAGCGCCCGATATCGATATCGACTTTTGCAAGGAGCGGCGTGGCGAAGTGATTCGTTACGTGAAAGACAAGTACGGCGAGGAGAACGTTGCTCAGATTGGAACGTTTGGAACTTTAGCAGCTAGGGCTGCGATCAAGGATGTGGGGCGGGCGCTTGGGATTCCGCTAGGGCGAGTGAACGAAGTGACGGCGATGATTCCTGATTCGTTAGGAATTACGATCGAAAAAGCACTCGAACAAAGCGAGGAGTTGAGGAAAACCTGCGAATCGGATCCTGACGTTCGTGAGATGATTGGGTTTGCTAAAAAGATTGAAGGCTTAGCCCGAAATGTGGGGACTCATGCAGCAGCGGTGGTGATCAGTGACAAGCCATTGACGGAGTATGTTCCCCTAACCCGAGTGTCGGGCAAGGACGATGTGATCACGCAATGGTCGATGAATGACGTGGAAGCTGCGGGCCTTTTGAAGATGGACTTCTTGGGCTTGCGGAACTTGACCATTCTGCGAATTGCCATCGACTTGATCCAACAAACGACGGGCAAGCGGATTGATCCGCAGAAATTTCCATTGGACGATCAAAAGACTTTCGAATTATTGCAGCGGGGCGAGACCAAGGGCGTGTTCCAATTGGAAAGTGGCGGCATTCGAGACTTGTTGACGAAAATGAAGCCCGATAGTTTCCTGGACATCATTGCCACCAACGCGCTGTATCGACCAGGGCCGCTAGAAGGCGGTATGGTTCAGCAGTATATCGACGTGAAGAATGGTCGTAAGAAGGCCGAATATCAGCACCAGGTTTTGGAAGAAATTTTGGGCGAAACCCATGGTGTGATGGTCTACCAAGAACAAGTCATGCGGATTTTGAATCGCTTGGGCGGGATTCAATTGTCTGACGCTTACAAGTGTATTAAGGCGATCAGCAAGAAGAAGGAAAAGATCATTGCGGCCAACCATGATCAGTTCATTGAAGGTGCCACGCAACATGGTTTGAAGAAGGCGGCTGCGGAAGATTTTTGGCAAATGATTTTGAAGTTTGCCGGCTACGGTTTCAATAAAAGTCACTCGACGGCGTACGCGTTGATTGCCTATCAGACCGCATATTTGAAGGCCAATTTTTCCGTTGAGTACATGGCGGCTCTTTTGACGGGCGATATTCCCGGTCGTAACTTTACCAAGAAGGATTCGTTGGTCGAGCACTTGGAAGATTGCCAACGGATGACGATTGACGTGGTTGCCCCAAGTGTGAATACGCCGGCGGTGGAATTTGCGGTCCAGGATAATCGAATTCACTTCGGTTTGGCTGCGGTCAAGGGCTGCGGCGGTTCGGCAGCCGAAGCAATCTTGCGAGAGTTTAACGAAGCTGGGCCGTTTAAAGATATCTTTGATTTTTGCGAACGTGTGCCGCTAGGTGAATGTGGCCGGTCGTCGATCGATAGTTTATTGAAAGCCGGCGCCTTTGATTGCTTTGACGGATTTCGCAGTCAAATTGAAGCGTTGGTAGATCGGGCGATTCAAGGTGGACAAACCAAAGCGGCGGATCGAAAGAGTGGTCAACTTAGTCTGTTTGGCAATGATGATGTGGAAGAAGATCCCGCAGAAGCGGCCGTTGCGTTGCCCGATATCCCCGAGTGGGATGAGAAGGTGAGATTGGCGGCAGAAAAAGAAGTCTTGGGTTACTATTTATCCAGTCACCCCTTGGCCCAATTTCAAGAGAAGTTGAGGCAGTTCTGTTCGCACGGTACCACCAATTTAGAACACGTCAAAGACCGCGAAGAAGTGTTTATGGGCGGTATGATCGCGTCTGTAAAATTGTCCAACGTCAAACGAGTCCGTGAAGAAGGTGCACCGACACGTTATGCAATGTTCGATTTGGAAGATGTCGATGGCGCAATCCGTTGCATCATTTGGCCGACTGAATTTGCGGTCTGTGGTTCTTTGGTGCAAACCGACAGTGTGGTGATCATCCGTGGTGTGCTGGACCGACGGGGCGGTGATGAAGCGAACTTGGTGGTCAATCAATTGATCCCAATTGAAGGCTTAGATGAGAAGTTCACCACCGGCGTCCGTTTGCATTTGGACGAAGAAATCCATGGTGTTGAGGGGATTGAAAAAGCCTACGAAATTGTTCGTGGTTATCCCGGTGAATTGCCGTTGGAATTGATGGTCCGGTTGCAAGACGGGCAAATCGTAAGAGGGAATTCTAAACGCCTAAAGCTTTTGCGCAGCGAAGAAATGCAAAAGCGAATCGACAGTTTACTAGGCAGCGGTTTCTTGCAGTATTTGATTGATAAACCGACGCCAACGAAGCAGCAACCCAAGAAGAATGGCTTTCGTAAGAATGGGGCTGGTGCCAATTAGGCTTGGGTGGCAAATCATTGAATCCCCATTTTACGTGATTTCTGGCAGAATTCTGTTAGGCTAGGTAACTAGCTTCCCAGGGAATAAACGGTTTGTTTTTTGGGAGTAGCTGGCGATTCGTTTCGAAACGAAATCGTGCGACCTATTGAGGAGTGGATCATGAAATCGCTGCGACGTAATTTTCTTAAGCAAGTTGGGTATACCGCTGGTGCCCTTGGTTTAGGAAGTTGGCTGGGCGCTCTTCCAGCGGTCAGTGCCAGACAATTGAGGTTTAACCCAGAGCGAGTGCGTTTCCAGTCTGGCATCGAGCCCATGGTTCGACTGATTGAAACCACGCCTCGGCAAGAATTGATTGAGGTAATGGCCAAGCGAATTCAAGCTGGGGCTTCGTACCAGGAGGTTTTAGCTGCTTTGCTATTGGCGGGTGTTAGGAATGTTCAACCTCGCCCGGCGGTTGGCTTTAAATTCCATTCAGTATTGGTGGTGAATTCGGCGCATTTGGCTAGTCAAGCATCGCCCGGCAGCGAGCGGTGGTTGCCGATTCTTTGGGCATTGGATTATTTTAAATCGACTCAGTTGGAAGAAGAACAGACGTCAGGTTGGAAAATGGCGGCTGTCGATGAGGCGAATGTGCCCAACGCGATCAACGCTAGGAAGGCGTTTGTTCAGGCGATGGATAACTGGGATCCGGAAGCGGCTGATTGTGCGATCGCCGGCTTGGTTCGCGCGGCTGGGAAGAACGAACTGTTCGAATTGTTTTGTCGCTATGGGGCTCGTGATTACCGATCCATTGGCCACAAAGCCATCTATGTTGCTAACAGTTTTCGAACGCTTGAGTGTATCGGTTGGCACCATGCAGAACCAGTCTTGCGATCGTTGACCTTTGCCTTACAGAATCATGAAGGGGAACCTAATCCTTCGAAGAATGATTTGCCAGCGGATCAAGCCTGGCGAGACAATCAGAAGTTGGTGGATGGAATTTCTGACGCTTGGCAGGTTGGTAAGCCTGATATGAACGCAACGTATGACTTGGTAACAACCTTGCGGCAAGCCGATAGCAACGAGGCAGCTAGGTCCAGTATTGATGTATTGGGAAATTCGGTTAGTCCTCGATCGATTTGGGATGCTGTGTTCTTAAGTGCGGGTGAACTGCTAATGCAGCAGCCAGGAATCATCGGATTGCATGGGTTAACCACGGCTAATGCGCTACACTACGCCTACCAAACCAGTGGCGATCAGCAGACGCGGAAGTTGCTACTGTTGCAAGCATGTTCGTTCTTGCCGATGTTTCGTCAGTCGGCAAGGGGACGCGGCGGGTTGAAGGAAATCACGTTGCCAAAGTTAATCGAAGACAGTGCCGGCTATTCGAAAACAGACTCGCAAGCCGAAGCAGTGGCTGAGATTTTTCAACAGGTGAGTGCCGATCGCTATCGTGCAGCCAGTTCACTGCTGGGATACTTGGAGACTGGTGGAGGTCCCAAAGATGTCATTGACACTGCCAGAAGATTGGTTTTCGCCAAAGGCCGTGATGCCCACGATTACAAGTTTAGTTCGGCGGTCTTGGAGGACTTTGAGCATCTGAGTGTTGAGTGCAAGAAACCATTTTTAGCGATGAGTGTCTTCAATTTAAAGGGAGCCTTGGATTCGGATAATCGATTGGTGGAACGAGTGCAATCAGCATTGAAAATCGGTTCGTGATTCCTTCGGGGTCAATCCGAAGTCTGCGGCATTCCTGGGATCAAAACGCTTCATAGAACTCGGGCAGACACTCCGTTCCCCAAAATTTGATTGGTGTCTATGTGCTTGGAATGGCAATGAAAATTACTTTGATTTTTTTGTTCAAATTCTTAATGTTATGCGATTGGAATTGATCGACCTTTGGGCGCTGGATCGTCGTTAAACGGTTTTATGCGTCAATCATTGGCTGAGAATACACCATTAGGATTGTCAGCCGGTTATGGCTTCGACGGCTGGACGAATCGTTCCTCGCAACGAATCTCAAAAAAGTTGCAAATCTTGTCTTGTCTTGTCTTGTACAACGGGTGCTTAAGTGAAATTTTCAAATTAAAAGATTATTTCAACTTGTGATTTTAGTAGCCTGATCGTATTCATCTGATTCGGAATCGTTTGATGATTCAGAAGAGTTCCTAGATGTTGCTTGAATGTATTTTTCGGGCACCTGCCTGCCGGGACCGTTATCGAATCGGAGCTTAATTTTCAGGTCTCCCCAAAATTTAAGGCGCCGTCCAGGCTTTAAAATCAGGAAACAGCATTGTGCGATTGGGCAAAATTTTAGGAAGCCCCGGGGTGAAGGAATGGGTTCCAAGGGACACCGCAGGCTACATGAAAATCTTGGTGGAATCCGTTGGTTCGGACAGTTAGCCGATGGTAGAGCTGGGTAGTGCGTTTCAGGGAATTCTGCTTGCGTTTGCTATTGCCTTCAAGTGCCAGGCAAACGTCTTTTTTCTCATCCGATCGCGGCGTCGATTGATAAAGATGAACAGACTGCCGTCGGTTGGGTCGGCTGCGAACTGCTGTCGCACGATCGCCGACAGCCCGCCGAAACCTTTTCGCATGTCGGTAACTCCGGTGTGAATAAAGATTCTGGCGTTGCGATGAAAATTCAACATCACCGCACCTGCTTCGTGGCCGCAGGCAACACGTGCTGCAGCAGGCGATCCACAATCATCCCAGCGACCTCAGGTTGTGTTCCTAAAGTAATCATGATCCCGCCGGGCAGCGTTGCGTGCGCCGACAAGGTTGCTTGTGTCGGAATGTTTGAGTGAGGAGTGTTTGTCGATTGGTCCATCAGTTCGGTGAAACTGTGCGGAGCTTCCGGATTACCTTGGCGGCGTTTTGGGTCGGAGTCAACACTTGAGGCCGAGTCACCACTTGGTGCACCACTTGGTGCCAGTCGGCTTTTCCACTTATAGAAGGCTGCCTCTGAAATTTGATCAAGCCGACAGAAATCCGCGATTGTAAGTTGGGAAGCTGCCTGCCGTCTGAGTCGGTCGAGCCAAAGTCGAGTTCGCTCATTTTTGGACATTGGTAACATCGGATCTCCTCGAATCCAAAAGGAAATCCACCAACCTAACCCACCCGTCAACAACGGTGCTCACAAACGCTTACCATTGTGAGGACGCCACTCCCGAAGAAATGGAAAATATTTTCGCGATGTTGACCAAAGGTGTCACAGCCTACTGAATATCGCCAAGATCAGGAAACATCGCCGCGAAAACATCCCGCAACATTCCCGCACTGTCCACGTGAGCCGTTCGCGAAACTGTGTCCAAGTGCATTGGGTTGAAACCAAGTTGTTGATGATCGAGCAACTGCACGTCTGCGAGCTTTTCTGATAACCGCTCGTCGATGTCGGGGTGATACGAGAAGACAATCGGAGTAATCGACTGAGCGTTCAACTGCTGGCAGATATTCATGACTGCCTCGGTTTTCCCCATTCCGGGAAAACCAACGATCATCAAATGTGGGTTTGCGTAACTTGAAACGGACCATTCAACCGGTTCATCACTCGACTTATCGACGCCGAAACGAATCGATACGGACTTAGTCTGAGCAATCTTGTTTTCGTGTATCTGTTCAGTGGCTGGGTTGTCTAAACGCCGAGTTGCCGCTTTATCGCTCCCTTCGACGCTCTCCTTTTCGTCGCCGGAATCGGGAACGCTCGATGAATCTTTGTCCGCAACCGCCGCACGGGGCGTCGTGGGTTCAACCGGTGTCGGCGAGCGTTCTACTCCAACAGCAAGATCAGGCATAGTCGTCGCTCCGAACAGAATGGTGGTGGTCGTCGCGCCACTTTCGGAAATCCTGAGGGGATCGCTGTTGGTGTATTCAGGGCAAAAGATGTAACCGCGGTTAGCAATCGATGGCTCGGTGAATTTGTAGTTACTTCCATCCGTCATCACGCGATCCAACTGTTGTCGGAAACGTTCATATTGTGCCGAATCCAAATAATGGCGACGTGCCTTTTCGAGATAAAATCGCAAAGCACGAACCAACCGACTGCGCCTAATCGCCAGAAGTGGATCAGCGACTTTACCATCAAAGTACCAATCCATCCAAGCGTTACGATGCAACTGCGTTTGATCGTCGATGAGCTGGATCAGTTCAGGCGATCTCGCCGCACGCAGATTGCGACGATACTTCACTTCGACAAATGTAAAAGACAGTCCGCCGCGCGACGTCGTTATCAACGGTAAGAGCCGTATGCGGGAAAGCCGCTCGTACGGATCTGTGCGGGGGGCGGCCAGCAATGGCCGTCCCTACCGCGATGTGCGTTCAGAATTCCGGGGGGATCGACTTCAAGTGTGCTTGGTGGAGCGGAAAAAGCCGCAGTGTGGGTCCCCGGAGCGAATTGGCGGCCGAAGGACTCTTTTCCTGAAAGTTGCCAAGTCGGAGAGTTTTTCTTGCAACGCCAAATTCACTTGGTAGGATTTGGGCAAAACGATCGCGATTGCCCACATTGGCAGTTGCAAGAATCGTCGGTTTTTGGGTGCAACTTTTCCGGGGAATGGTGATGGGCTCGGCAGGCCAGAACACAGCACGGGGACTCCAGCACGGGGACTCCAGCACGGGTGAACGTGTGTTGGTAGATGATAAGTCATCCGCGGCCGTTGTTGCTGACGGGCTTCTTCGGCATTCCAATTCTCTTGGAGTGGCTCCTTCTTTATCTCGCTATCTAATTTCAGCGTGGTTTGTCATTGCTGCTGGAGTTTTGTTCTTGGCCGTCTTTGCCAAATTGCAATGGATCTTCAGCAACCCGTTGTGGGAAGACATTGCGATCGGTGGTGTGTGGCTGACGCTTGTTTCGATCGTGCTTGAATTATGGACCGCAGCGGCATTGCTATTGCTTCCATCGCGGCGCAAAGCGGCTTGGATTGGGCAGATGATGCACGGTGTTTTGTTGGTCGCCAGTATTTCATTTTGGGTGACCGGTCAAAGTTGCCAGTGTTTTGGTGATTGGCAATTGGGGGCCTGGAAAATCTCCACTTGGTCGCTTCCAGTCTACAACTTGGGGGCAGTCGCGTGCTTCTTGTGGATTGCAGTCAAAACGAACCCGCAGCCTGTTACAACTGCTTGGATAAAGTTACCTGACATCGGCACCCAAGTTGGTGTTGGGTTGGGACTGTTGTTGGGCCTGTTCATGTTATCAACATCCCAAGGCCAGCAATTTTGGCGAACTGGTGCCGCAGCCAATGAAGTTGTATTGCAAATCGGCGAACTGCCAGACTTGGTTCCGGGACAAAGTTATGAATCGACCGTCACGCTGTACAATCGTTTGTCGAAACCAATCCGAGTGGTCGGGGGTGGCACGAGTTGTACGTGCGTGACTTTAGAGGACATTCCGTTGGAGATACCTGCTAACAGTCGACGCGAACTGGCCATTCGCTTCAAAGTTGGCGAGCATCTCCGTGGGCAGAAGGAATTCACCAGCAGCCTGGTCTACTAACTCGAGGGTGGCCAACAGTTTCTGGTGCGGGGTGTTGTTCGTGGTGTAATCGTCGACGAGCATTAGTTGCTCTCGGTTGCACCAAGTGTATATCATTGGGTTACTTAGTTAAGGAGAATGCAATGAATTTTGCGGTTCGTTTGGTTCGTGGCTTTACGGTCGCCATGGCTGTATGCTGTATGGCATTAATTGGGTTGCAGGCGTTTGCGGACGATCCCGGCGGTATTGCTGTTGGTGGCTTGTGTCCAGAGAAGTTCCGGAATGGGTTGTTGCAAGGATGCGGCCCCAACAATTGCCGCAAAAACCAACCAAATTGCGACTTCGTTAACGTCGCGCAGGGCCAGCCAATTAACTGTTCTTGCCAGCTTTAATAACTACCAGTTGGTAATTCGTGGTCTCCCGCGAGCGTAGTGCACGCGCTCCGGGACGACCGATTTTCGCGTTTGGCTTCAAATGCCGGAGGTCGTGCTACCGGATGTCGAACGAAAGTTCCTAATTCTTCGGGTAGACAGGGGTTCGAAGTCGCAATGGAATATGTTGGGAGAATAGTTAGTATGATCTCAGGATCCAAGTTGAAAACTCACTTCGCAAGGACTATCGTCTCATGGTAATCATCCTCAATATTGTTCACGGTTGCATTTGGATTTCACTCTTGAGCCTCACAAATGCTATTTTGGAGCCTCCAGAAAAATACTCCTATCGGGATGCTGAAGAACTATTTCTGGAACTCGAGTTGCGTCACAAAGACCTTTATCCGGTAACCATCGATTATTTGAATAAAGGGGTTTCTGACCCAAATCGGTACCGCCGCCGGACGACGTTTTTTGACTACGAGGGAACACACGTACTTACGAAATCGACGGGCCCTATTCCGTCGAACATCAACGGCGAAGCCGTATTGGAATTTCCATTAACACCAGGGGCTGTATTGATAAACCCATATTACTCAGCCCACATTGGAACCTCCGAAAATGAGGATCTCACGTTAAGTCATATTCGGAATCAATTGGAACAACCAATTTTCCCCGGCGAACCCGACGTCTTGGCAGCTCCAAACAGACTGGACATTTGTTGGCGCACGCCATACACGAAGTTGTTTCAACATGGAGTGATGCAAGTTTCTGGAGACGCGGGTACCGCCAGAATGGAAGTGGTTTGGAAAGGGCTGAATTTTTATGATACGAATGAGGTTTCCGTAACGCTGGCGATTGTATTCGACATGGTGAATCGTCGCTGTTTAGAACTTCGAGAAACTAGCGACTCAACTGAAGAGGAGTATTTAGTCCGATATTCGTACGAAGGTGATTCGATCATTCCAAAGTCTACCTACAGAGAATTCAAGCCATTTAGTAAGTCGATCCGTGAATATGAGATAATCCGTATTTCAACTAGTGACAAGACAGCCAGCCAAAAGCAGTGCTACCTTTCTTACTACGGAATGGGTGAACCGCCTTTCGGACCAAACGAAAATGCGTTCACGACATACTTTTATTTTGTATCGACTGCAATTTTTGTTACGTCTTTTATCATGCTAATCGTATTTCTGCGGAAGCGTGCAAGATGAAATGGAATTTCAAAGTGCTTGACCATGTTATTTGCGTTTCTCGTAATATGAAGCGAGGATTCACTCTCGTCGAACTCCTAGTCGTCATCGGCATCATTGCCGTGCTGATGGGCCTGTTGTTACCCGCGGTGCAGATGGCGCGGGAGGCTGTCCGGCGGACCAGTTGCCAGAACAAACAACGGCAACTGGGTTTGGCGGTGATGAACTACCAGTCGGCGCGTGGCTCCTATCCGGTGGGCTATCATAACTCGACTACCACCATGCAGTATTCCACTTGGCTGCTGCGAATCACTCCGTATCTGGAACAACAAAGCGTCTACGATCAAGCTCAAGCCGATTATCAGTCTAACCCCAATCCATTTGCCAACACCGCGCTACATCGCGGGTTCGCTGATACGTTGAACGATCTGATCTGCCCCAGTTTCCCACAAGCGGATGCTCCTTCGGAAGCACCAGAATATGGAACCGCTGCCAACACGACTTATTTGGGAGTGTTGGGGACGGACTTCACGAAGCGGGATGGATTTTTTGGAACGGATCTGAAACGTCGGCCAGCCAATGTGGTCGACGGTTTGTCAAACACGTTGATGATTGGTGAACGACCGCCCAGCGTCGATGGTTGCTTTGGTTGGTGGTACAGTGGCTACGGTCAAATGGGGACCAGTTGCCTAGATACCTTGTTAGGCGTTCGTGAACGAAACCTTCACCAACGCGGTAATGCGATTTGCAGCGACGGTCCGTTTCATTTTCAACCGGGCTCGTCGGAATACCAATGCAGCAGTCTGCATTTCTGGTCGCA
>Ga0105050_10003674_pt1 | contig 21046 bp, 19 predicted proteins | sample FRY01_FD_78088 | JGI IMG/M metagenome (GOLD analysis project Ga0105050, IMG submission 78088) | Freshwater microbial communities from Lake Fryxell liftoff mats and glacier meltwater in Antarctica - FRY-01 | ecosystem: Environmental > Aquatic > Freshwater > Ice > Glacier meltwater ...
TCTTTAGATTCAATCGCTTGAATTTCAGAACTACGATTCTAGAAAAACTGCTAAACAGAATGATTTCCAATCCTCCAATGACCTATAAATCAATTAAATGCAATGTGGCTTAAAGGGGTAACCTAAAAAATAGTTCTACTGTTCTTAGAAACGATATATAATCCCGCCTAATAAACCAATAGTTATAGGTCTCGTAATGATTGGCGTGTTCTTATTAATAGGTGTAAATGCGCCTCGTATGCCTGGTTCTAATACAAAAGAAAATGAATTATTGATGTTATAACCTATTCCCATTGAAAACGAACCGCCAAAATGCCAATCGTTTAGACCTTCCATTTTTGTAACTCTCTCTAAATCATCACCGATTTCAGCCGTCAAAACCTCTCTTGCCATATAATTAGCACTCAATCCTAATTGACCGTAATAGAACATTTTCTTTCGCAAAAACTCATACTTAAGGAAAACTGGAATGTTGATTACATGCAATGATTGAAATGAAGTTGTATTGATCGCTAAACTATCCCCAACGTTTGGACTGCTGCTTGCGGTTCTTGGAAGCTGGGTTATACCAAAACTTGTATTAAAATGATAATACGCTAATCCGTCTGAACCTAAATCAGCATATACTGTTCTAGGTTTTATCCCTTGTTCCATGAATGAATATGCAACGCCTAATTTTACGCCCAAATGTTTCGAAAAATCATACCCCAGAAGTAAGCCTGTGTTGTATGAGAATTCTGTGATCTCCTCATTTAATTCATCCGTTTCGTCTTCTGTATATTTGTCCGTATTGGCTCGAGCATATTTAATTAGATATTCTGGGGTATAAAAGCCCATTAAATAGAATTTACTTTTGTTTTGAGCAAGTGGTAGAATTATATCCTCATTTTGAAATGTTGTACTCTTAGCAAGCAGTGGAATAGAATTTACGCCCTTTGATTCAGATGTCTGATTTGATAAAGTATCATTAAAAACTGATTCATCTATCGCCTCTAGGTTGTTTTCCAGAGTTCTCGATTTAATGTCAGAATTAGGTATTAATGTAACAGTCGCTTTAGTATCATGATCGATTAACACAGATTGGCGGTCGATTTTGTCTGATTTTGATTCGCCATCTATAAGAGAACTGTTCTTATCCAAAGTTAAAGTGAAAATACCTGTTGAAATTTCCTTATTTTTCACTAGAAAAGAGCGTTCAGCTTTTTGTTTAAAATTGACCGTTTTATTACTCTCGCTGTTTAAATTATTGCTTTTTTCTTTCACACTATTTTGGCGAACAGTTCTATTGTTTTCTAAAGGTGATAATGAAGATTCTAATTGCTTTTTATTTAAAAAATGGGCTGGGTGAGTTTTAGCTACTGATGTTAAGTCAATTGTTTTTACAATGCGATTGGTATTTGCAAAATAGTAAATACATGACACTCCTATTAAGGTGATTAAACCACCCAATAAGAATCTCAATCTGAAAATGATTAATTTATTTTTATCATTTTCTTGTTTATTCAAGCCACTTTCAATATTCGCCCAAACATTTGTTGAATGTTCAGACTCCAAATCACTTAGATTATTCTTGAATAAATCGTCTAATTCGTTAAGATCTCCCATAATTTATATTGCTTTTTTTTCATAGGATAATATTTCTATGTGCTTTTGCAACCATTTCCTTGCATCACTCAAATTCGATTTCGAAGTGCCTTCACTTATTCCTAATTTTTCTGCTATTTCATTGTGTTTATATCCTTCAATTACATGCAAGTTAAAGACCATTTGATACATTGGAGGTAATTTTTGTATTAAAATCATCAAATCTTTCGTGTTTAACTCATCAAAAATATCCGTATCGTTTTTCATATTATAGGAAACTGCATCCAAGTCTTTGTCATTATATATTTTTTTTGCCTCACGATGAAATTTTTCAATTGCAATATTTACAATCACCTTTCTAATCCAACCTTCAATCGAACCCGTTTCTTTATACAATTCAATCTTCTCAAAAACGCGCATAAAACCAGTTGTTAATACATCTTCTGCATCAGCCCTAGTCTTGGTATATCGTAGACAAATCGTCATCATTTTTTTAGAGTAAATATTAAATAATTCATTCTGACAACCGCGCTCTTTAGCAACGCAACCTTTTATTAGTTCGCTTTCTGTGTAATTGTGAGAAGTTTGTTTTTTATCTATCATTTTATTGAGTCCACTGAAATATACTATTCGTGGTAATCGGCAAAGGTACAACTCAAATCTGAAGATTATCTGAGTTTTACATTCATTCGTTAATTACTCATGGTCTTACAAAAGTCATAGACTTCCCAATAAACTCAAATCCCCAATAACCTCGAACGTCGATTTTGCCGTTTGTGAGCGTAACTACTGAACTGTAAATTCCTCCAGATGTCATGTCGTAAATTTCCCCCGCAATCCACCTATCGCCTCCTTCATACTTCAAATCCCAAAGTATTTTTGTTCCAATCCAAGAATTCCCTCTGTAACTCGGGTCAGGATTCCTAGTATCCTTGTGGGATTCAGCTGACGTTTTAATCTTACAATCGCAAACAAAATCAACCAATTTTCCACAATATTTTCCGCTTTCTAGATAGACTCTAACTTTTAGGTCTTTCTTTTCTGTTGTCCAGTAACCCAAAATACTTTTGGAAGCGTCACTCGTTGAAGAACTTGAATTCGGTTTTTGAATAGTCAAATTTGATTTATTGACAAGATGAAAAGAACTTGTAATAAATAGAATTCCAATTGCTGTTATTGTTTTTAGATATTTCATATTAAAAAAGGAGTTTTAATCCGACGTAAATACCGAATCGTGTGTATGGCTGTGTATTGTTTAATTGGGATAGTCTCCAAATTGCATCAATTGACAGTACATTAAAAATATTTCCAATTCCTATCCCTACTTCAGAATATGGTTTTGAAACAGTTGACTTTATACTATTTATAGAGTTATAATACCTATTTTCTTGATTAATAGTACCTATGTATGAATTGAAAATAACCCGCTCACGAAGTTTTAATTTGTTTAATAGAGGTGCTTTATTCAATAATATTCCGCCCATATTGTACAAAAGCATCAAACTGGCGTATTTATCTGCTGCAAATTCATAGGGTATCATATTATTGAAGGTATATCTGTTTGAAATATAATAAGCATTTCCAGTTGGAGCAAACAGAAGAATGGCCGGGACTGTGCCAAACATTTGACCAGCAGAAAGAGAGTAATAAAGACTTCCTTTTATGGGAAGCGTTATTTCTTGAGAAATATTTGCCGTTATTTTATGGTATTCGAAGAACGTGTTTTTCGTTCCTTCAAAACCAAATATATATCCGATATTTATTACTGGATAAGCTGAATATATTCTGAGTTTGTCATAATTGAAGATTGTTGTTCGTTCATTGTGACCATATCTGAAATTAATTCCAACTTCATTTACATTCACTTTTCTTAAAGGTGTAAAATCAGTAATTATTCCCTCGTTTGACTTTAAATAGGAATAATCAAATGTTGGTGTAATACTTTTTATAGCTCCAAATATTTTTACAGACCAATCGCGGTTCAAATCAATTTCTTGAATCAATTTAATTTGTCTGTTGTAGACTTGATATGCAGGAATGTTCTTTCTAAGCGCCAATGTGAAAACATTATCTTTATCCAATGCATCGTCAAATTCCCCCAAAGCATCATAATCGCTTCGCACATACAATTCAGTTTTCATGTATCGCGTTGTTTCGGGCACATACTTCATTCCTACACCTCCTTTAAAAGCATTGTCATTGAAGCCATACGCTGCGTATCCGTTAAAATTGAACGTTTTACTTACGCATGGTAGAGTCCAGAATCCTGAACGAATTCTCAATCCTTCAATTTGATTCGTACTTAAGAGACTTGAATACGGTCCTACTCTCAATTTACACCCAAAGTCCCAATAACCCGTGGCGACGAATGCCGTTAATTTGGTCTCTCTAATAAATTTTTTGTCATTTTTCAAAGAATCTATTGCTTGATAAATTGCTTTTTCTTGAGGAGTTAATTCTTCCAAACGGTAGATATCATCAAACTTTTGAATCACTTTTGAATTTACACTTACTGAATCTGGTGAAAGTGAATTATTAAAGAAATTATTTGCGTTTAAGTTTTCAGAATTGATGATATAATCGCCATAAACCCTAGTTGTATTTAACTGTAGAATTTTTGATGTAGAGTCCCCTTCAATTGGAAGACCTAAAAGTTCTAGCCCATTTCCAAATTCAAGATTCATCTTGAATTGTTTCGGGACCCAAATCGTAGTTTGACGATCAGCTTGATTAGATATTTGAACGAAATTTTGACGTAATCGAATTTTTTTTACGAAGTTAATATTACTCCCTGCAGAAGTTGTTAAGTCGTATTTGGTGATCGCCCAAGTATACTCATCAATCCATATTTTACCGAAAAATGTATTTTCATTATTAAACTTAGGTTTAACATCTAATTCAATTATTCTTGTTTTGCCGAAATCAACTGTATCAACTGGCGTAAATTTATAATAGGCTAACCCTAAATTTGAAGCTGGTCCTAAAAACGAAGTTTTAAAAATTGGAATAATCGCGTCATAAAAGTTCACTTTAAGATCAAATCGTTCAATTTTCGCTCCTAATTGGTCGGTAGAAAGTCCTAATTCCTTTCTTGATATTTCGTGTTCTACATTTGTTTGAAGATTATTTGAGTGGTACACTCTGAAAAATTTCTCGGTAAAAAATACTGGGGCAATATTTGCGGTGGAATCAGAACTAAATTTGTTGTACACTGTTGCCAAATTCCCTAAATAGCCTTTTCTTTTATCTACGTCAATATTAACTACGTCTACCTCTGTTTTGCAATATTCGTTGTAAACACTGTTATTGAATTTATTGATGTCATTTTTTTTATCCGCGGCAATAACCATTTGAATTATATGTCTCCCTGGATCACGATAACCGACAGCCTGAACCTCGTCTATTTCTTGTTCAATCGGTTTCAATTGAATAATTAGAGGTTTAGTTGGTGCTTTATCTATAAATATTTTCATCTTTAGGTATTCAAAACTTGAAATACTCAAAGTATCTGGCAAGCCTTCTTGTGATATTGAAAAAGACCCATTTTCGTCTGAAGTTGTCCCATTTCTAGTTTTTAAAAAATGTAGATTCGCAAATTCAACTGGTTTTCCAGTTTTTATGTCAACAAGTTTCCCTATAATCTTAGGTTGTTGTGCGAAAGACAAGCTTGTATAAAATATCCCAATTAACAACAGTATTAATCGCTTCCACCTTGTCATAATTGCCTAGTTAAAAGCAGGTAAACTGCTATTAGTGTATTTCGTAAATTGTACAGTTTCACTTAAAAATCTAAATAAAACAAAACCCGTAACTTCCAAGGTGTTTTGTGATTTCAATTCCAAATAAGCTGAATATTTTTTGCCGTTCTTAAGATTGTGTATCTCTCCTCCCGCCCATTCGTTCTCAGAATATTTAAAATTCTTCATCACAACAGTTCCTATCCACTTGTTCTCAGGAACTCCATTGGGATTAATAGGCTCATAATCGTAGTATTTTTTAAACCATACCACTCTTGAATAATACAAGTCCTTGTATTTATAGCACTTTACGATTAAATCATTCTCAGGACTAATCCAGTAACCTTCTATTTCATCTGCTTTGTAGGATTTATCTGACTTAAATCCAAATAAAATAGGAAGAAGGAATGTGATAATTAGTAAAGCTTTCATAGTTCCGCGTTTTTATTAATTGAACGATATTTACCAAGCGGAATCCGCAACAACTTTAAGAAATTAGAAGTTTCAGTTCTTTCCGGAAAAGTGTCGAGTCCAAATTGTAGATGTTCTGGCCTTGCCGTTCTGTATGTGCCAAACAACCTATCCCAAAGACTTAATACATCTCCATAGTTACTATCTGTATTCGGCAATTTAAAGTGGTGATGAACTTGATGTAAATTAGGAGTAACAAAAATTAATGAAACAATTCGGTCGGCTTTTTCACTTAATCTAAAGTTAGAATGAGCAAAAACGTTAGACACAATTTGTATAAATTGTCGGAAAAGAAGCGCCCAAAAACTAACGCCAATTATAAAAACCCAGATAACTAAAAAGAGAAGTCGGACAAAGGTTTCCATTGGGTGTTCGCGAAGAGTTGTAGATACCGTTAATTCAGTGTCTGAATGATGCACCGCATGAATCATCCACAGCCGTTTTACACTGTGCATACATAAGTGATAGCAGTACTCAAATAAATCCAGAAGCACGAAACTCACTAAAAATGCTACTAACCCATTTTGATTTAGATTAAGGGCATATATTATCCCAATATGATGAATATTTGTAAATTGAATTACTGTCACTATTAGGAATCCCATAAACAATTGAACAGGTGCTGCGGGCAGCATAAAAAGGGCATTAACCAGTATATGTTTACTTTTAGAGTGACTCGCCTTAGAGGCACTAAACAACTCTATATTCCCGAAAAATAACAAGCACAATGCCAATAAAACAACTCGATGAAAGTCGGGTACGCTTGAAAAATAATCTACTATTACATTCATTTTTTCTGTTTTATGATGATTACAAAAGAATAGATGGGAACTCTTAATGTTTGGTTGGGTCTGCTTTAATAAAAAAACACGTGATCATCCAAAAAAAGTAATCAACATACTGAAAATCAAATTATTGCGACTTTAATATATTGCTATTTTTTTTCAGAAAAAGCAATATATTTTTCAGAAAAGCACTTACATAGATTGAAATCTATAGGAAATGAAATTAAAAAATTTGCCTTCACCCAACCCTTTTCTTGAAATGCCTATCTAATTCAATAGACAAATCAAGTTACTATGGCAGCACCAGAAGAATGGATCGTATTGTTTTCAACACCAATATATGTCGCATTAATACTTATTGAATTTGTTTTTAGTAAAATTCAAGACAAAAAATACTATTCATTTAGAGATAGTGTCACGAATTTAATATTCATGATTTTAAACGCATTATTTGATTTAACCTTTCGATTGATATATCTGATTCCATTGTACTTTTTCTATCAATATCGCATAATAGAATTCAATTTTAATGCTCCGCTTTATTGGGTTCTCCTTTTCATTTGTGAAGACTTTGTGTTTTATTGGTTGCACTATGTTGGCCATCACGTTCGCTTGTTTTGGACAATACACGTAACTCATCATAATTCAAATTATTTCAACCTTACAACTGGTTTTAGATCTGCCATTTTTGAACCATTATATAGATTTATATATTTTATTCCTTTAGTTCTAATCGGTTTTCAGCCTTTGCATTTATTGATAATGTATTCCATTACTCAGATATATGGAATCCTCGTTCATACGGAGTATAATATTCGTTTAGGATGGCTAGAAAATATTTTTGTTACCCCTTCACATCACAGAGTCCATCATGCTAGCAATGTCATTTATTTAGATAAAAATATGGGCATGTGTCTTATAATCTGGGACAAAATATTCGGAACATACCAAGAAGAACTAGAAAGTGAGCCCCCAGTTTTTGGTCTTACCCATGACCTAGAAGACAAATCGATTTTTGGGGAAATTTTTGGAGAGTTTTTAGCTGGATATGAAATGTTTAGAAGGCACATTCTATGGAAAGATAAGTTGAAAATTATTTTCAAACCACCTGGTTGGTCGGTTGAGGGGAAAACTAAAACATCAAAAGAATGACAACGTGAACTTTCGAAGTCCAACAAAGGACATGAGTATTCAAAGAGTTCGAAAAAATTAAAAGATTATAAAAAAAAGTTTAAAAGGTTGAAAGAACCTTTCGAATATCAAGGGTATAAAAGATATGAGGGTTTTAAAGGTTGCGAAAGTTATGAGTCATAAGTGCCTTTTAAATAATTTAACATTTATTAAATCCAACCTTTTATAGACCCTTGAACACTTATTAGTAACCAATTTAAATATATATAATATGAAAAAAGTGATGTTGATTTTGATCATTGCAGGAGCAATGACAACGAGTTGTGAAAAAATGGGTGAGAAGGACAACCATTGTCCAGTGTTACCCGAATCTGCTGTACCAGCTGTTGTAACACATGCGTTTTATGGTGACCCCATTTTAGACAGTAACGGAATGCAAACTGGTTATACGAACAACAATCCTACACGGATTCTAGGGTGGTTTAATAAGGACAACACTGGTTATTGCGTTATTTTCTTAGATATGAATGGGGCTAAGAATTCCAATTTGTATGACAATGCAGGGGCGTTAACAAAATCTGGTCTATACATAGAAGATGATAATGAATCAGACGATGGCTTTTTTAGTCAGTTCAAAAAGAAAAGCAAGAGAAGTGCAACTGATACAAGTTGTGAATGTGAGGTTGAAGGCGATGATCACGACTAAACTTTAGTAAGATTTATTGTTCGATTAATAAAAAGCTGTTTTCTGCGGAAAACAGCTTTTTTTAAAATAAACTTTAAATTCCAGATAGTTCACTCAATTTAAGTCATGTGGGGTTCTAAAAAAAGGTCGAAATTTTTATTTCACCTATTTATTTTCCACTCAACCCAACCTTTTACAAATAATTAAATACTTAATAAAAGTGAGTAGTCACAAAACATTTGATGTATTGATTCGGAAATGTGTTGAGCAAGATAATATTTCTCAACATGAATTGTATGAAATGTTTTCATCTCAAATGTTTAGTATTTGTATGCGTTACACAAAAAACAAAAGTATTGCCGAAGACGTGTTCCAAGACGCTTTTATGAAAGTATTTGAAAACTTGAATTCGATTAAAAATCCTGAAGCTCTTCCTGGTTGGATAAAATCTATATTTGTGCGGACAGCAATTCTATCATGTAAACTAGAAAAAAGAAAATACTGGGAAGTTGAAATCACACCTGACAAACATGAGAATTACGAGCCAGATAGTTTAGAGAAAATGTCGCATAAAGAAATATTGCTATTAATAACTGGCTTACCTAAAAAATGCAAACTGGTTTTTAATTTGTACGTAATTGAAGGCTACAGTCACGCAGAAATTGCAGATTTAATGGGTATTTCGGTAGGCACCTCCAAATCTCAACTTTTTGACGCTCGAAAAATATTGATGAATAAGATAAATGATCAAAACAGAAGTTATTTGAAACTGGTTATATAAAATTGAAAACACAAAACACATATAAAGAGTTCGATGATCAAATTCGGCGAAAGGTAAATGAAATACCTTTTAAGCAAAATGATTTGATGTGGAAGCGAGTGAACGACCAATTGGGTCTGCAAAAAAAAGCGGCAAAGATAAGACTGCTGTTTTTGTGGAGAACTTTAAGTATTGGCGCGGTAATTACATCCATATTTCTCGTTGTATTTTCGAATAAATGGAACAATACATCATCACCTAAAAGCACAAGAAAAACTGCAACCATTTCTACAAAAAGAGTAAGTGTGAGTTTCAAAGAACAATCTGAGTTTAAGAAGGTAGAACCTACTAAAAATACTACTGAAACAGAAATTTCAAATTCACAATTAAGTCTAATTGCTAAATCCGAAAATTGCAGAGATGAAGTTAGTCCAATACATAATTTCAAAAATCAGGACATCGCAATTAAACCGAGTGAGAAGAAAATTGTTCTTGAAAGAAATAACTTCTCCGAATACGAATCACCTTTTTTGTTGAGAAATAACATTTCTATTTTTAATGACTTTGTTGTAAAACGCAAAACGAATATTAATTTTATGGATAGCTTTAGTCCACCAGATATTAAATTATTAGAGTCAACAGCGAAAAATAAGATTGAATATTTTGGTCTATTGCCGAAAACTATCTCCAAAATAGAAAGTAATGACGTGTCCAATTATTTTTCTGATTCACTGTCTAGACGATTTAACGAAAACGACATCGTCTTTAGCCAATTGATAGCCAATACCTATGAGGGGTGGTACTTGGGTGGTACAATCTTGCCTGTTTATTCCTATCGCTTTTTAAAAAGCGAGAATACTGGTGCCTATCAGGATATTGACGGATTCGATCAAAACGAAGAAGGTTTGTTTAATTTCAACTTCGGGCTCGATGTTGGTTATAACATTAATTCGCATTTTAGGTTGAGATCTGGTGTAGGCATAACCAACTATTCTTCCAGTTTTTTAGGTAAAACCGGACTGCTAGTTCTTGATTCAATTAAAAACAGTATTGAAATAGCGACTTCATTGGGAAATTATTATGTCCCAGAGCATGATTTAAAAGATGAGAATGGCAATGAGTATCTGGATGGCACAATTTTAGGAAATCATGCTAATCTTCAAAAGCTGAAGTATTTATCCATTCCTATAAGCCTTGAATATGGAATTACGCGTAAAAGATTCCGCTATTTTGGTGCTCTTGGTTTTACCTATAATCGATTATTATCCGAAAAAATGGATTTAAAAATCGATGGCTATAGAGCAATAAGGTCCGACAATAAGCAGTTGGCAACGAAAAATGTATTCAGCCAATCGACTTCGTTAGGTATTGAATATTCATTTTTAAATCACTACGCAATTTCATTTAATCCCGAAATCACGTTTGCCTTGAATAAAATAAATTCCAATTCTTATCTCAAATCTAAACCGTATTGGTTTGGGGCAAATTTATCGTTCAAGTACTTCTTTTGAAAGTATTCTCCTCATTTGGAATAATTGGATGAGATTTAGTTTTCCTCCCAACCTATTTTAGAAATTCTACTCTTATGGTTGAATGCATCCTTAAATTGGGTTTTCTTCAATTAACAATCTTTTTCTATGCGGTATTTACAATTTTTAGGTTTTCTGTTCATCCTTTCAAACTCCTTTACTCAGCAACAGTACACGGGTTATTCAAACGATAATAATTCTGGTTTCACAGGAGTTTATGCCCAGCCAGCAGCTTTAGTGGACGATAAGGCAAAGCTTAACATTACTAGTTCCTTTGCTTATTTTAAAACAAATAATTACTCAGCCACTAATTTGAATTTCTTTTTCAATCCTTTAACCAACCAAAGGAATAAATACCGTGAGCCAAAGAAACATGGTTACATGTCTTCCAATTATTCAATTGATATCATCGGAATTAAATATGAAATCAATCATGGAAATGCGGTTGGATATAGTTTGCGGTATAGGAGTTTTACAAATTTGGATGAACTTCCAAAAGAATTAGCAAAATTTGATTTCAATGCCTATTATGATTCTTCATTTGCCAATCCGTATTCTGTACAATTGACAAAATTTGGGTTTAGTAAAATGAACTATTTGGAGCATTCTTTTAATTATGCGAGAGTGATTAAGAATGAAGGGGAACATTTTTTAAAGGCAGGTGTAGCATTAAAAATTATTAATGGAATTGATGCATCTTATTATTACATGAAAGGCGACTTGAATTTTGAAAATGCCGCGACAACGTCATTTTCGAATACTTCCGTTCAATATGGTCAAGCAGGTAATTCAAATTCATTATCTGGCCGCAACAATGGTTTCGGAATAGATTTAGGAGCAGTTTACGAATATCGCCCAAACTATGATAGTTATAAATATGAAATGGATGGCCTGAGAAACATTGAGCGTTACGACAAGAAAAAATACAAATATAAAGTTGGAGTTTCCATAACAAATATAGGTCGGGTAAAATTTAATAAAGCTCTTAATATGAATGATTTAACAACGTCAAATTATGTTGGCATGCAAGCCATTTTAGGACCACAAGCATTGCCAAATACGTACTTTCAAAATGTATTAGAACCTTTTTCAACTGTAAATTCAACACAAATTTCCACGTTTAAAATGAGTTTACCTGCCTCGTTAAATCTTCAATTTGATTACTTAATAAAAAATGGATTTTATCTTAATTACTCGAGTTCTTTGTCGGTAAAAAATCCAAATGATGCAAATAAAGTTCATGAAAAGATGATTCACACGTTCACGCCGCGAATCGAAAAAGACAATTACAGTATTCTGTTACCAATTTCCATTCAACGTAATGCTCAATTTAACGTAGGGATTGTAGGTCGTGTGGCGAGAAAAGGAAAGAACTTTTTCATCGGCTCTAACAATCTTAGCTTTCTTGTTTTTGGAAAAAGAGCAATATATAATACAAGTTTTTACATTGGCACTAGTTTCAATATTTTATACAAAGTACCATCAGATATAGATGGAGACAAAATTTCAGACGCTAAGGATGACTGTAGATATGATCCAGGATTAGCGCAATTCAAAGGTTGTCCAGATACAGATGGAGACGGAATTCCGGATAAAGACGATTATTGTATTTATGACAAAGGTCCGAAAAGTACTTTTGGTTGTCCTGATCGAGATAACGATGGCGTAATTGATCTTAACGACCAATGTCCTGATGATGCAGGTTTGGCTATACACTACGGTTGTCCAGACAGAGACATGGATGGAGTGATTGATGTTGCCGATCAGTGCCCAGATGTCCCAGGTGTTGAGTTAAACAATGGTTGTCCGTTTGAAAAAACAAATTGTTGTAATGATGATGATGGCGACGGAATTTCAAATGAAGTGGATAAATGTCCGTCAGTTCAAGGTTCGGTTTATAATTACGGTTGCCCTATTGATTCCAGCAGTATAAACACCATTGATTTTAAACGTGTAAAGGACAGTTTAGATCCGAATCACACCATAGCCAAAGTAGATTTAATTGACAAAGAAAATACCGAAAGCATTGAAATACATATGGACTCTGGTGATTTAAGTATTCGCGAAAATCAAAAACACTTAGATATACTTGACGTTTATTTTAGAACAGATGACGCAACCTTGAATGACAGCACACAAAAAGAAATATCCAAATTGATTAAAAAGAATCAAAACAAAAAATTCGTAATTGTTGGTCATACGGATAACCGTGGTACAGATAATTACAATTTGATTTTATCTAAAAAACGATCGGAAATTGTAAAACGAACACTAATAAACAAAGGAATTGAGGGTGATAACATTGAGGTTTACTATTTCGGCGAATGGAAACCGATTAAATCAAACGACAATGTAATTGAAAGAAAATTCAACAGACGAGTTGAAATAAGGGTCTATTAAAAATGAACCCAACCATTTTGACTTTTTTGAACACTTATTATTCAATTCAACTACAATCAAATGGAAAATAAAAAGGTTTTGAAGCTTCAAAGTATAATAATAACATCAATTTTATGTTTTATTTTTTCATGTCCAATACAAGCTTATTCGCAAAATAGTATGTCAATTTATGGCAACATAAAAGATGCTGCTAATGGGGAGAATTTGGTTGGCGTCGCAGTATATAATAGCAATTCTAAGCAAGGAGTTTTCACAAATACATATGGTTTTTATTCTATTAAAGTACCTATTGCCGATTCGGTAGGATTAGTATTTTCTTCTTTCGGTTACAGAACGCAAATAAAGAAGTTTTTTGCCCAAACGGATTTGGAACTTAACGTCTTTTTAGAGTCAAAAGTTCAGAACATAAAAGAAATTACGGTCAATGCTAAAAAGAATGACAATAATGTTTCTAAAGCCGAAATTGGGACAATAGACGTCCCCATTTCTCGAATAAAGACATTGCCAGCACTTGGTGGAGAAAGAGATTTAATGAAAGTTATACAATTATTACCTGGTGTTCAAAGTGGCCAGGAAGGAACAACTGGTTTTTTTGTGAGAGGTGGTAGTGCTGACCAAAACCTTGTTCAGCTTGATGAAGCAACGGTTTATAATCCCAATCATTTATTTGGTTTATTTAGCACATTTAATATAAATGCTGTACAAAACATAAAACTCATTAAGGGTGGTTTTCCTTCAAATTATGGAGGGAGATTATCATCGATATTAGATATCCAAATGAAAGAAGGAAATAATAAAAAGTTTCAAGGAGCAGGTGGAATTGGTTTATTGAGTAGTAATTTAACTCTAGAGGGACCAATTATTAAAAATAAAAGTTCCTTTATTATTTCAGCAAGAAGAAGTTATGCTGACCTAATAATTCGACCTTTTTTACCTAAAAAAGGCAATAAAATACTTTATTATTTTTATGATATAAACGCAAAATTAAATTATCAATTAAATGATAAAAATAAAATTTACTTAAGCTTATTCACAGGACTCGACAAGGCACAGTATACCGGTACGAGCGCACTAAATTATCTAATTGATTTTGGCAACAAAACGGCTACATTACGTTTTAATCATCGCTTCAATTCAAAAGTGTTTAGCAACACCTCATTTATCGCAAACGATTATCATTTACAATTAAGCACTTTACAAGGACAGTATGTCGCACAGGTTTATTCTGGAATTAGAGAATACACTGGTAAAACGGATTTTGATATTTACGCAAATAACAAAAACAAAATTAAGGTAGGTGCCAATTATTCTTACAGTATTTTCTCTCCTGCGAGTGTTTCTACAAAAATTCCAAAGACTGGAGCTATTAGTAACTTAAAACCTGACAGCATTCCTCATACGTACTTCTCTTTGGCTTCAATTTATATTAAAGATGAATTAACATTGAATGACCGAGTTAGTATGGATCTCGGAATGCGAATACCTATTTACATAAAAAACAATGTAAAACAGTATGTATTCATTGAGCCTAGAGCCGCTATAAAAATTGGATTAAACCATAAATCATCTATAAAATTTGCATATACAGAAATGAATCAGTTTATTCATTTGGTGCCAAGTAGTACAGCTTCTTTACCCACAGATATATGGATTGCCACTAATGAAAAAGTCAAGCCACAGAGAAGTAAACAAGTAGCTCTAGGGTATTTCAGAAATTTTATGGATAATGAAATTGAAACAAGTATTGAAATTTATTATAAAGACATGAGAAATCAAGTTGCTTTCAGGGAAGGAACGCAACCATTAGTTGGTAGTAACATCAATAACTTATTGGTTTTTGGTAAAGGAAATAGTTTTGGTGCAGAACTTTTTGTGAAAAAGAATTTTGGAAAGATAACTGGTTGGGTAGCATACACATGGAGTAAAACTACTCAGCAATTCGACAGCTTAAACTATGGCAATCCATTTCCATTCACCTACGATAAGCGGCACAATCTTAATATTTCTGGCACTTACGAGGCTAACCCAAAATGGTCGTTTTCGGCAAGTTTTGTTTTGACTAGTGGTGGAGCATTCACGCTTCCAGTTGGAAAAATAGTAACATTTTCAGGAGGAACTTTGTACGATGGCGTTAATTTAGATTATACCAGTCGCAATAACTATCGTTACCGTCCGTATCATCGACTTGATATTAGTGTTATTTATAAAAAACAGCGAAAAATTTTCAAAAAAGTTTATGACAGTGAGTGGATTTTCAGCCTTTATAATACTTATAGCCGCAGAAATCCATATTTTATAACTCTATCAACTGATCCTGTAACCAAAAAACCAATTGCAACAGAGGTTTCTTTATTGCCTATTGTTCCAAGTATAAGTTTCAATTTTAAATTTTAAATTTTATTATGAAAAAGTATATCTTAATGACTTTTATTTCATTTGTTTTTCTCGGATGCACAAAAGAAATCACCTTAAAACAAGCCCCTTACGATAGCCAAATTTCAATTGAATCTTTGATTACACCTGGAGAATATCCTAAAGTATACATGAACAAAACTTTACCTTATTTGACTGTGGATGTCATCAACAGTTTATTCTTTGCTAGAAATGCAAGTATTACTATGACAGACGACAATAGTGTTATTCAATTTCACGCAGATAGTGTATTTAATTATTTTCAATGTGAATATATTTATTTCTATCTTGGAAACAAGATTATTGAAGTCAATAAAACATATCAACTCAATATAGATTACAACAGTGTTAACTACTCGGGTTCTGCTACTACGAATCAACCAATTGTTCTAATTGATAATATTGATTATGTGCCAAATTTTCTGGATTTATCTGGAGAACATGAGGGAATAACTCTTTCGTTTCAAGATAATCCAACTGTAGGTCAATATTATCGCTTCGAAATGCGTCGATTTGCCGATAGCACTGCGTATAAACCCAGTGGTGGAAAAACACCCTGTATAAACGGGTTAACAGTTCCTGTTAAAGAAATAGGACGAACTATTTATTCAGATCAAAACACCAACAATTTAGGATTAACCATAACATTTGAACCTTCATTCAAGCATAAAGAAGGCGACGAAACTTATATTTTTCTTCAAGTTTTGGATAAGAACGCTTTTGACTTTTTCGATCAAATTGATAGACAAAAGCAAGGCCTATTCAATCCTTTTATTGAACCAACCTTTATAAAATTCACACAGTTTAAAAATGCGTTTGGGTGTTTTAGTGCCTATAGTTTGTCTGACAGTGTGAAGTTTATTTATCCTGAATAATAGATGTGCTAAAAAATGGACTAGTGAGTTAAGGGCATCCTGTTGAGTGATGTGCAGTATATTAAATGCGAGTAAAAATGGTTATTATAATTGGCTTCCAAGTAGAGCATCTCTGAAAAATATCATCTGCGGTCCCTTTATTCCCTCCATATCTTAGGCTAAGACTCTACATTTGAGCTGAAAAAGTCCATAAATCTCTTATTGTCACGCTTTGAGCATCCAGATATGAGCTTTTTAAAGTTCAATAATTAACATCGTTTCTAATAAGGTGATTTAATATTAAAAAGGAGTAGCTTGAAATTAATGACTTCATACATAGCCCTAAAGATAGCTAGTAATTGGCGCTCAATCATAGAGTTTTTTCTTTTTCTTTTTAGGCAATTCATATTCGTATCCAACGCCAATAATACTGTTTACCGCCGAGCGGGTCATGTCACCCTGTAAAATATAGAAAACCCTGAGAGAATGATGCTTATTAACGCTCCAATCTACACCTGTAGTTATTCTGTGCTTTTCAAAGTAAGCTTCAGCTCTTGGGGCATTGTCAAACGTATAGGTTGGCTCATTTAGTTTTAAAAATAACTCGGCGGCAAGATATGGTTTCAAGGGCATTTTTTTCGAGTCATATTGTACAGTTAGTTTCGGCCTTAAAAGCAATTCTGGATAAACACGATTTAAGTTCTTAACACCATACACAACTTGACCTCGAACACGAAGGCTCAGGTTTATTCGTTTGGTTTTAAATAAAAACTTTTTAGGCTTGATCATTTTAAAATCTATATAACCCCGCTGCGTATAAGTCGTAATTGGACTAAAGGAAGAGACTCCGTAGCGATAATTTCCCGACAAAGAAAAGACTTTGTTGATACTGTAGTTTACTCCAACATCTGTGAACGCTACCTTTAGTGCTGTTGAGCTACTATCTAATCGCGTCTGAAAATCAACATTTGTGCTCCATTTTTTTGTCCAATTTTTAGTGATTGACACACCATACCATGAGCCAAAATCCCAATCAGTTGTTTGTGATTTTGCTCCAAGCGGAAGAATTAGAGCGATAAGGAAAAATTCTCGAATAAATAGATTCGCCATTAATTGTCTAATGTATGATTGAGAAATCTGCTACTACAACATTTTCCTTGTTCTTGACAATTGTTACACTGCGTTCAACTAAAACTTGTGACCCGTTGCTAATATCTGTAGTATATGTATAAATTTTGTAAGCTCCTTTCGTCAAACCCTTAAACCAATAGTGGCCGTCATTATCAGTTTTAAATTTATCCCCATAGATAGCATCATTGCCATAAACAATATAGACGTCAATATTTCTCAAGGCACCTTCAGTGGATAAGCTGATCAGCTTACCTTGGACGGCTATATCAATATCAATTTTTGCTTTAACCACACCATCTGCGGCATCGGGTACATTGCCAACTTTAATATTTGTGATAACAACAATGTCACTGGAATTCGCGTATGCTGTGGCTGTCAAATCAGCGCCGGCTATACTATTAATGGCTAATATCATTGAATTGGCAACAGATACCCCTGATGCCCCGTTTGCAACAGACACTGGTATTCCTGTTCTGCCTAACACATTAGGATTTGCTCCAAAATAAACATAGTACCCGGCTCCGTTCATCGTATTCAATAGAAAATAACCTTTAGTATAAATTGGAAGTCCTGACTGAGGATCCGCATTATTGAAACAAGTAACATTTGTAACTTCTGCCCTTGGCAGTGTAAGAAGGTCTACACCCGTTATTTTTCCTGTAATTTGAGAACTCCCACCCAATCCTTCATATTTTTTGCAAGAATTAAGCGCTGATATTGAAATTATACATGCAACTAAATAGATTTTTTTCATTTTTTTTGGATTATGATTAACTACTTCTTTTTAAATATATTTTGAGTTTTCCAATGTTACTCCCCTATTTGGAGAACGATTAAAACTTCTAACTAGGAATTATATTGATTTCAAGTCCTATTCATTGTGGTAATCAGACAATGTGGCCTCGTCAGCGTAATAAAATATTCTGACTTGAGCCGTATCATCTAAAAAGTTAATTTTACCTACTTCGAATCGATTAATAGGTAGCCCTGTTCTCAATTTTAAATCGGCCATCATTTCAATCTGATTTTCTGGTAAGATTAGTTCAATTCGCTCATAAACGATGGTTTTACGTGTTTCATGCTTTACCATCCAAACGTACTCTAGTCCGTATGTAAGTAATACCACACTAACATTTATGGTCCCCATCTCGGCAAGGCTAATTTTATTAGACGCTAATGAATTGACAACACTTAACCCAATAATAACAAAAAGATAAGTCATTTCTTTAATTTCAATTGCATCTGTTCTGTATCGAATAATTCCGAAAATAGCAAAAAGGCCAAGCCCCATTCCGGTATCAATATCTAGTTTTTTGAGACCAAAACACAAGAAAAATGTGATTGTACCAATTAGAAAATAGGTAAAAAGGTAATCTTTTCGCTTAGCAATAGGGTAATAAATATACCTAATAACGATTGTTATAAAAATGAAATTTATCCCTAGCCTTAGCAATAGGGAATAGAAATCGTTATCAAAAAGAGTAAGGTTTAACATTTCTGCCAATGATTCTATTTTAAGCAACATAGGATTGAATTTTTTTAATTTTTAATAATTTACTTTTAAATCGATTGTACTTCACATTCCTCTTACCATATATAGCTACAATTCCGAGACAATATTTACTTATGTTTAGGGGTCTAATTTGATTCTGCTTCATTAATTGATAGAAGGGAGAGCTTCGCATTGCTTCCGCTTGTTTTAGTTCAGCAATTATTACGTTCTCAATTATTTTCTTTTTTTCTCCCCATTCAAAAGTCAAATTGAGGTCTAACGTTAGCCTTTCATTTTTTTCGTTACTCACCAATGTTATTCTACCAAAGCTATTGAGAAGACTGGGCTTAAGGTTCTCGCCTTTGAAACCGTTTTTTTTAAGAAAACTAGACTGTTCGTCCGACATTTCGTTGGGGATACTGGGAACAGAGGTTCTATTTTTCTCTGTTCTTCCATTTTTTTTATGCTTTATCTCAAGAAAAACAATGTTTGAGCTAACATATTTTCGGTACCTCACTTTAAATCGATTCGGTTTTTTACGATGATGATCTGAATACGAAGTGAGTTCATTGTTATCGTAATACAGACTTTCATATTCTGAGAGTAACACACCTTCAACCGATAGAATCCGATAATAATCCTTGAGTAAATATAGAATCGTTGCTAATTGATCTTGCGAAAACGCAAACTTCGTGTCAACGCGATTCATAAGTTGGACCTGATCCATTTCACCTAAGGTGATAAAGTCAAATTCTCTTGCTAAGGCTTGAATTTTTTTAAAAGAATCGTTTTTCAAAGCGTATAATTTTGATATTATACAATATAAGATACGCAAAAGGACAAAAAGGTTGGGTGGACATTGAAAATATATGAGAGTTCAGTTTGTACCCCCTTTAAATTAGTGGGCGACGTTTTTTTTAACTCCCCATTTTATGCATGAATAAGTAGTGGTTCATGAGATAAAAACTAGAGAGTTTGAACCCTATTTATTTTGATTCTTTTCCTGTTTTGAAATTATTTCCTTTTCAATTTATCCAACGTTACACCTTCTTTATCTTTCCATTCAATCCATCCATTTGCTCTACGAGCTAACACTACTGCTGCAGCTGTACTAGGAGCATTAAACAACTGATCTGAAGTAAATTCTAAAACTTTGCCCTTCTTCAGAAGGGTTCCGTCCTCCAAAAGTCTTTTACGTGCTCCCGTAACCCAAGTACCAGCAGTTTTAGTTTCAATTAAATTTGCTGTCGACCCTTTCAAAACTAACATCCCTTCATCTGTAAAAATATCTTCTGCTTTAGCGTCTTTCCCGTTGCAATAGAACATGTCTTTTTTGGAAACTCCCTTATTTTCATCTTCAAGTGATAACTAGTTCACTTTTGGCTGACGTTATACACTGAAATCACCACTTACCAAATCTGACGAAACACTACTTGGAACTAAATCTATTTTATACTCATTATCTCTGATAGAAATAATTAGAGAATTGTGGACTCGATAAGTTGCAACTGCTTTCATGAAACTGAAATTACAAGTAAAATTACCCTTCACAATTACTTTATTCTCGGTATTCAATTGAACAACATCATTCGCAGATTTGAAATTTACTGCAATCCATTCATTAATTTTTTGATGAATTTCTTGTTTACTCAATTCAACAGCGACAATTTCAGTATAGCCATTTAGTTCTTTATTTAAATCTTGTCCAAAAGAAAAAAATGGAATAAAAATTAGTAGTACGATAAGTTTTTTCATGGTATTTTATTTTTTAAATTTGTGAAATCCATTTTTCATAAAGATAATTAACCAAACTATTTAAGCAACAAGTTAATTGAAACTTTTTACGGCTTACTCTTTAAATAGATTTTTATCAATTGTCGGGATTATGTCGGAATCAAGAAAGGCTAAATAACTGTTTTAAAGTCATTTAGCCTTATTAATTGTGACCTTAAAGGAAATACGTCAAACTTCTTAGAGGATATTAAAGCGTTTTTGTAACTCTAAAAATCAAATCTTTATAAAGATTACAATACCCGAATGGATTGGGAGTATACTTCCCAAATAGCCAAGGAAAA
>Ga0105050_10003681_pt1 | contig 21024 bp, 17 predicted proteins | sample FRY01_FD_78088 | JGI IMG/M metagenome (GOLD analysis project Ga0105050, IMG submission 78088) | Freshwater microbial communities from Lake Fryxell liftoff mats and glacier meltwater in Antarctica - FRY-01 | ecosystem: Environmental > Aquatic > Freshwater > Ice > Glacier meltwater ...
CAGCAGAAAAAAAGGCTTGCCAGCCAGCCGAAAATCTCCGACCAATGCCCCGTCAGCCCGTCCTGCAGAGTTTTAACAATTTAACGGAAATAAAAATCCCCCCTGCGGAAGCCATCGCCGGAATCGAAGCTGGCACTTGGGAGTTCAACGTGATGGTGAATAACCAGCGCGTCAAAGTAATCGTGGCAACCCGACTCGGGGTGAAATACCTCAAGACGGAAAACGACGCAGAGGAGCCCAACAACCTGCTGAGCCTGCCCGAGTGCCCATAAGCCGATATGCCCAGGTTGGATTCTATCGCTGAGATTCGCATGGGCGCAACCCTGAGGGGGCGGGACGCCACGCGTTCCGTCCCCGACGGTCGGTTTTTGTTCCTGCGCATTGGGGACATCTCCCAAGACGGAACTTTTGATCAAGCTGGCCTTGTCAGCATTGAGCCCAATGAATCGATCAACGAAACGCTCATCTTGAAGTCCGGCGACGTGCTATTCCCGAATCGCGGAACCCGAACGACAGCCCTTACGTTCCCTGGATCCAAGGAGCCCACGATTGCGGGATCCCAGTTTTTCATTCTCCGTTCCGATTCGAAGCTCGTCTGGGCGGACTACCTTTCGTGGTTCCTCCGCTCGGAAGTCGCTCATCAGTATTTTGCAGGGCGCCGGAAAGGAAGCTACGTCCAGATCATCCAACGCAAAGACCTAGCTGAGTTGGAAATGCCTCTGCCTTCCCTCGCGGATCAGCATAAGATCGTAGAGATCGCTCACTTGGCCCAACAAGAGCGCATCCTTTCGGAAAGGCTTGCCGAACTAAACTGGCAATTTTCCAATCAGCAACTCCTCCAATCAGCCAAAAAATTCTCCTAATGAAAAAGATCAACCAGTCCGAAATCAACAATGTCGCTTGGCGCGCCTGCGACACTTTCCGCGGTGTCGTCGATGCCGAGAACTACCGGAACTACATCCTCGTGATGCTGTTCTGGAAATACATGTCCGATGTCTGGCGCGACCATCGCGACACCTACATGGAGGAATATGGCGGCGACGAAGTGCGCGTCGCAAGACGCCTGGCTCGCGAGCGATTTCAACTCCCCGACGGGAGCGACTTTTTGAGCCTCTACGCCCAGCGCAACGAGACAGACATTGGTGAGCGCATGAACATCGCGCTGGCCAATATCGAGGAATCCAATAAAGCCAAGCTGGAAGGGGTTTTCCGCGAGGTGGATTTCAATTCCGAGTCAAAGCTCGGACAGACTCGCGAACGCAACACCCGACTCAAGCTTCTCCTTGAAGACTTCGCGGACCCCCGGCTCGATCTCCGCCCCTCTGTCGTGGGGGAGGAGGACGTGATTGGCAATGTCTATGAATACCTTCTGGAACGCTTCGCCTCCGATGCCGGCAAGAAGGCGGGAGAGTTTTATACGCCCGGCCAGGTCTCGAAGCTCCTCGCCAAGTTGCTGGCTCCCAAAAAGGGAAATACGATCTGCGACCCGACCTGCGGCTCGGGATCGCTTTTGATCAAGGTTGGTCGCCAGGCAGACGAGCGGGACTTCGCGCTATTCGGGCAGGAGATGAACGGCACCACCCACGCGCTCTGCCGCATGAACATGTTCCTCCACGGCATGGATAATTTTCGGATTGAATGGGGAGATACACTGCGCAATCCCCGGCTCATTGAGGGCGACCATCTCATGCGCTTCGACATCGTGGTCGCGAATCCCCCCTTCTCCCTGGATAAATGGGGGCAGGATGCCGCTGAAGCGGACCCGTATTTGCGGTTTCACCGCGGTGTGCCCCCAAAATCGAAAGGCGACTGGGCCTTCATTTCTCACATGATTGAGACGGCCCGGGAAAAGACAGGACGAGTCGGGGTTGTCGTTCCTCACGGCGTGCTCTTCCGTGGCGCGGCAGAGGGAAAAATCCGGCGCAGGCTGATCGAGGAAAACCTTCTCGAGGCCGTCATCGGCCTGCCCTCGAACCTGTTTTTTGGAACAGGCATCCCCGCTGTCATCCTCCTCTTTAACAAAGCCAAAACCATCGGCAATGTCCTCTTCATCGACGCCTCTCGCGAATTCAAAGAGGCCAAGAACCAGAGCCTTCTCACCGATGAACACCTCGACAAGATCGTTGCCACCTACCGCGCCTTCGAAACAGTGGACAAATACGCCTACCAAGCGACTCGCCAGGAAATCGCCGACAATGACTTCAATCTCAACATCCCTCGTTATGTGGACACCTTTGAGGAAGAGGCCGAGATCGACCTTGATGCCGTTAAAGCCGACATCAAACGCCTCGAATCCGAACTCGCAACCGTGCGGACAATAATGCAGGCGCATTTGGAGGAACTAGGGGTATGAGCGCCGATAATCCACGCAATCTGCGCCAATGGTTTGCGCATCAGGGACCCTTTAAGGGGGCATTTCGTGTCCGATCTGGCTACTTAAAATACATTTCTGCATACGCGGAAATTCAATAACAATCTAATTAATGATTTAAATAATACTTGAAACAGTCGATTTGAATGTTTAAAATATAATACTATGAAAAAACTAAACTCAGAACTCCTTGATGAGGCTCTTTCGCTTCTCGCGGAGTTGACCGTGGAGCATCCGCCCCAGCACTGGGTCGTTTGCGGCGGTTCTTCGCTGCTCGCGCTCGGTTTGGTGCGCCGGACCACGACGCGCGATGTGGATGTGTTGGCTCGTATGGAGGCTGGTGGTCTCATCACGGCCAAGCCGTTGCCGGACTGGCTGCTCACAGCCGCAAAAAAAGTCGAAGCGCAACTTGGGCTCATGGAAAAATGGTTCAACGCAGGGCCATCGGACGACTCATTTTTTCGTTTCGGATTTCCTGAAGGGATGGTCGGGCGTCTCGTGCCGCGCGACTACGGCTCGAATCTGCGCATCAGCTTTTTGGACCGCCACGATCAGATTTTTTTCAAACTTTATGCGACTGCCGACTCCGACAAAGGGCGGCACTACGAGGACTTGCTGGATCTTGCACCCTCGGAGGAGGAGTTGCTTGCAGCCGCCCGGTGGACCCGCACCCAGGATCCCTCCCAGGGTTTTCTCTTCGTTCTCGGTAAAGTGCTCAAAGAACTCGGACATGCATCCCTCATTGACAAGCTATAGGCAAAGCCTGCTCGAGCGGCTTCTCGCGTTTTTGTGGCGCCAATGGTCCGCCCTGGGCGTGGCTGGTCACGCCCATAGCGACGATCCGTGGATGGTTGACCCCGAAGCACTGCTCCTCTTTTCCACCCACATCGCCCGGCATGACAGCCGTCTTTTCGACGAGATTCTTGACTGGCTCCAGATCAATGGCTCGTGGATCAACCTTCAGCGGCTTGGAAGAATGCAGAAGGAGGAGAATCTTGGGGAACCCGCGGTCCTCGCTGCCATGGCGGAGCATGTCGCGGAGAATTCCCTCAATCACAAATGGAAGTCACAAGCTCGTCGATTCTCGCCGCCCCATGCGCCGGCACCACAGGCTGCCCAAAGGTTGTTTCCCGCAATCCCTGTATTGAGCGAACCTGACCCGATCTTTCTCAAATACGGTTTCCAACGCGGGCCGGTGGAACTGCGCGGCATGAGCCAGCCGCCACGTCCGGACCAGCCTGCCACTTTCCTCTTCAAGCTCCGTGCTCTCTTCGGCATGCAGTCCCGGGCCGAGGTGATCGCGTGGCTCCTCGCCAACGAGCATGGGCATCCGGCGGAGATCGCCCGCCAAACCTCGTACTTCCGCAGCTCAATCCCAAGCATCCTGAACGATCTCGCCACATCCGGCCATTTTGGCGCCATCCGGATCGGTCGGGAAAAACACTTCTCCATCCTGCGCAATGACGATTGGCGATTTCTCCTGACCTGGCAGCCTGCGGAAGCATTCCCCCAGTGGATCAATTGGAGCTCCCTGTTTAGCGGAATCCAAACCCTCTTCGAGGCGCTCGGCGAACCCAAACTCGACGAAAAATCCAGAAACTTCCAAGCAGTGAAACTCCGCGAAGCCCTCGACCAAGCCATGCCCGCCCTGGCCCGCGCCGGACGGGCTCACCGCCTCAATGCCACTCGCGACCTCGTCGGCACCAGCCTCATTGATGCCCTGCTAGCAGATATTGATGCCATACTTGGCTAACGCACTTTCCGCATGAAATCTTTCGCTCTTAACGCCTCGAAAAAAACCAAGTCCACGCCTGCTGGGGAAATTCCGGTGGATTGGGGGTGTGTGCGGCTTGAGCAAGTAGCGGTTATACAGACAGGCCTTTCAAAGAGTGCTCAACGCCAAGGTAAGAGTGTGCAAATGGACTATCTCCGAGTAGCGAACGTCCAAGATGGATATCTTGATTTATCGGAAATCAAACAGATCGCTGTGCCGATCGACGCCGTGGAGCGCTATCGTGTGCGACCGGGAGACCTTCTTTTGACCGAAGGTGGCGATTTCGACAAACTGGGGCGTGGAGCATTGTGGCGAGGTCAATTGAAGGACTGCGTGCATCAAAACCACATCTTTGTCGTTCGTTCAGCTGCCGAATACCTTGATGCGCGCTTCCTTGCCTACCAGACGCAAGGGCAACGTGGACGTAACTATTTTCAATCCTGTTCGAAGCAGTCGACAAATCTCGCGAGCATTAACAGCACTCAGCTGCGTCAGTTTCCTGCGATGCTACCACCTTTGTCCGAACAACGAAAAATTGTCGATGTTCTGGCGATTCAAGAGGAATCCATAAATATACTCGACGCCCTTATCGAAGCTCATGAGCAGCGCAAGAAGGCCCTGATGCAACAGCTTCTTACCGGCGCAAGGCGCTTGAGTGGGTGCCAGCAACCGTGGGTCCGTCGTCGGTTTGTGGAACTACTGGAGCCCCATGACCGCTACGTTGAGTTCGACGATGTTCACACCTATTCCTTGGTGAGTATTCGTCGACGCTCCGGCGGTGTTTTCTTCCGCGAATCACTACGAGGCTCCGAGATAAAGACCAAGGTGATGAAGAGAGTCCACACCGGGGACTTCCTAATTTCTAGGATGCAAGTAGTCCATGGAGCCCTTGGCATGGTCCGCACGGAATGCGACGGCATGTATGCGTCGGACTCCTACGACGTATTCACTGTCACGGACGCTCACCTTCTCCACATGCCTTTTCTCGATTGGATGTCCCGTCTCCGGTCGTTCTGGCATCTCGCCTACATCAGTAGCCACGGCGTGCACATTGAAAAGATGACCTTCAAGCTCTCCGATTTCTTGCAGGAGAAGATCACACTGCCATCCGACATCGAAGAACAGCGTCAGATCATCGCCATCCTCGACACCGCCGCCTCCGAAATCACCCTCCTCCGCCAGCAACGTACCGCCCTCGACCTGCAAAAGCGCGGCCTCATGCAGCGCCTCCTCACCGGAAAGATCCGGGTCAAACCATGAAATTGATCGAGCCAGACTACCAACTGGAGCGCATGGGCGATGCCGATTGGCGCTTTGTCCAATCGTCCGAACTCGATGTCGCGACTCAGAAATTCGACGACATCCTTGAATCCGGCGGCGGCAAGCGCGGGCTCACTGTAACCCTGCGTGCTTTCCTAAACGACTACCCAAATCACATCGATGCGCTCCACCACTACGCCATGTGCAAGATGGACGACGGCAAGCCGCTCGATGCCCTCGCCTTCGCTCATGCCGCGGTTGCCGTTGGGCGCGCCGCGTTTCCCTCCGGATTCCGTTTGGAAAAGGATTGTCTGCCGGGCGGATGGATCGAGAACCGCCCGTTCCTCCGCGCACTCCATGGCCTGATGCTTGCCCAGCGTGCCATGTCTCAGACGCCGACCGCAATCGAGACGGCGCGGGAGTTGATCGGATGCGACTCACAAGACCGAATGGGTGCCCGGCTCGTCCTTCCCCTCTATTTACTGGAACAAAACCGCGACAGGGAGGTGCTGGACGTTTTTTCGTACTCCGGATTTGAGGAAACCTTCGGCTCGACAGAGTATCTTCGCGCACTCGCTCTCATTCGATTAGAGCGTGCGGGTGAAGTAGGCAAGGTTTTGGAACCTTGCTTCCGCTACCTGCCCAAAGTCGCCCGATACCTACTTGATTCCCAACTCCCAAGACCCCGAAATGAAAGTCCGTTCGGCGTCGCTATGGGAAGTGATTACGAGGCATGGGACGCCGCGATCAGTCAACGATGGGTTTGGGAGCGCACAAAAGGAGCACTCACTACTCTTGCTTCCGAATGGGAGGCTAATACGAAATCTCGAGCCAAGGAGGATGGCAATGAGTGAGATTTCTCCACCGATTGTTTTTATCTCCTATTCCCACGACACGCGTGAGCATAAACAGTGGGTGACAAAGCTTGCCTCAGCGTTGCGGGACAAACACGTCGAGGTCATTCTTGACCAATGGGATCTTGAACCGGGCGATGATGTTCCAAAATTCATGGAACGGGCTGTTAAAGCAGCGGGCCGGGTTCTGATGATTTGCAGCGATCCCTACGTTCGCAAAGCCAACGACGGCAAAGGCGGAGCAGGCTATGAGGCGATGATTGTCACAGGCGAACTCGTCCGGGATTTGGGAACTCGCAAATTCATTCCGATCATCCGCCAGGGGGGTGGTGAGCCGTCTGTTCCAGATTGCCTGAGCACCCGGCTCTACGTCGATTTCAGTAACGACGAAGAATTCGATGCCAAACTGGAGGAACTCATCAAATCCCTGCACAAGACCACCCAACTGGGAAAACCTCCCCTCGGTCCCAATCCCTTCGCCAACCTAAGCACACCCACGGCCGAACTTGAAGTCAGGACGGCAATGGCCGAAGGGCAATTCGAAACGGCCATCGCCGATCCAAAGGCAGCATACTCACTTGCCAGCACGCTTGCCGCTTCGGGAGACACGGCGACGTGGCGCCGCCTGCTGCGCACGCTTCAGCGCCGTGCCGCATCCGATTTGATCGCATGGCGGAGAGCGGATGGAACGGTTCCACACTCGACCGAAAAAGACCCGGCTCCCTTGCATGACCACGCGGCAAAGGGCGTGTCCTTTTACATGCCCCTCTTCGCCTGCCTCGTCGCCGGCGCCGAATCCGGGAAGGAGGACTTCTGCGGCCAGTTGAGTTGGATCGATGAAGTCCAAAACCCGGCAGGTTGGGACCATTCGGGCTCTACTTATTGGACGGATTTTCCGGAACTACTGCTATTTGTGGGACATGCGTTGCTGGGTGGCATGATGATGGATTCCAAAAGAGGTGATGATGCCTATGAACTGGCCACGACGAAGATTCCAGATCGACGGAGCAGCCGTGACTCCAAGGCTCTCTTTCGCACGACCGGAATCACGGGCTGGCCCGAAAGCATGGCGCACCACTGCAATCTCGCATGGGCATTCCTCAACAAAACGATTCAGGAGCAAGAATGGATCGGCGAAGGCTTCGGTTCACCGGATCACGCGAGGTCGGCCGTTTCCGCCTACTATCAGTTGCTGAGTCTTCTCAACTTTTGTCATGTCTCCACGAACGGACGTTTCGAATGCGGTGAACTTGAGCGGACGATAACGGTTCCGCTCAACTTCTGCCGATGGCCCGAGCCAGTCGTTACGCGTGGTTACAAGATTTTTTTGGGACAGAGGTCAATGATCACACGCTTACTCGAAGCTAACGATCTCAAAGACCCTGCGAAGTTTCAACAGCACTGGCAACGATGGCTGGAAGTCTGCGGGAAGTGGCTAGGGAATGTGTTCCAGTGGCATTTCGATTTTGCGGTTCCGCAAACCTCCTTCCCCTCAGATATCCAAACGAAGGGCCTCTCCCTGAAAGAACCATGACTGGGCACTTCAACATTCTACCGATGCAAGGAGCCGTGCGCGTGCGCACAAACGAAATTTCTACTTTCGCACTTGACCCGATGCGATCCGCATGGGAACAGTCGGGGACAAGCCCGCCACGCCTCTCCTTGGAAGCGCACTTTGGCGGGTATTTTTTTGCCAAGCCGACCAACGGAAGACTCAATGAAGTTCACCAAACCGGCCTTGGGTATTGAGGATCAGTTGGCACAGCTGATTCATAAAGGGATGGAGGTCTCCGACCCAAATGCGGCAATACAACGGCTTAGAACTATCGGTTACTATCGACTTTCCGCATATACGTACCCGTTCAAGGTTTTGCCGGACCGTCGCCGCTTTAGCCCCGGGACAACATTTGAAAGAGCATTGCGGTTATACGAATTCGACCGGGAATTGCGTCTTCTCGTCAATGATGCAGTCGAGCGGTGTGAAGTTGCGATTCGCTCCACGATCGTGAACGTGACCGCCCGACGGCTTGGGCCCCATTGGTTCACTGAACCACAACATTTTTATCCGGGATTCCGCATTTCGGATCTGCGACGGAAGATCGAAGAAGCCGCGGGGATTCGTATCGATATGGCTTCTGGAAAGAAGAAATATCCCACCACCCACTCCGAAACATTCATCTCCCATTACTATAAGAAATATGGGGAGCCCGATCTTCCTCCGATTTGGATGACAGGGGAGGTGATTTCATTTGGAGTCCTTTCCCGGCTGTATTCATCTCTTGCCGATAAGCATATACAAGATGAGATCGCGTCGTCTTTTGGAATCCATTCCACGGTTTTCCGGCAATGGCTTCAAAGCCTAGCCTATCTCCGCAATCTTTGCGCTCACCACAGTCGCCTGTGGAACCGGGTTTTTTCTGTTCCGCCGAAAATTTTAAAAAAGCACAAGCCACTCATTTCTGCGCCGGATCGATTCTACGCCTTCGCCGTTGTGCTGAACGAACTTCTGAAAGCGATTCAAGGCAAGTCAGCATGGGGGTGCCGTCTCCGAATGCTCCTGACCGGGTATCCTGAGATCAACCCAATGGCGATGGGCTTTTCGTCTGACTGGGCCTCAAACTCCTTTTGGAATATTAACACTGCAGAGGAAAAGTCGTGAGCACCCCCTCCTTCCAAGAAGCCCCCATCAGCCAGATACCGGCGTTGCAATTTCTGCAGCGCCTGGGATTCACTTATTTGGGCCCGGAAGATGTCGCGGTCGAGCGAAAGGGGAAGTTCGGGCGCGTGCTGCTGGAGGACGTTCTTGCCCGACAGCTCCGGCGATTGAACAAGATCACGTTCAAGGGAAAGGAGGTGGCGTTCACAGACGAAAATATAGCGAATGCCATCGAAACCCTTCGCGAAATCCCCTTCGAAGGCCTCGTTCGGACCAGCGAAAAAATCTACGATCTGCTAACGCTGGGAAAGAGCCTGGATCAGACCATCGACGGTGAGACGAAAGGGTTTACGCTGCGCTATATCGATTGGGAGAATCCCCGAAACAACACATTCCATGTCACTGCGGAGTTCGAAGTCGAGCGCAGCGGAAGCCATGAAACGCGCCGTCCCGACATCGTCTGTTTCGTCAACGGCATCCCGTTTGTGGTCATCGAATGCAAGCGCCCTGATACGAAGCATTCCTTGGAAGAAGCCATCAAACAAAACCTGCGGAACCAGCAACCCGACGAGATCCCGCATCTTTTCGTCTTTTCTCAGATCCTGATTGCCCTGAACAAAAACGACGGCCGCTACGGAACGACAGGAACGCCGTTGAAGTTCTGGGCGAACTGGCGTGAGCTGCACGATGTCAGCGAGCAAGTGCGCAACGCCGTCAATGCGCCCGCCCGGACGGAAGAGCATGCGAAGCTCTTCAAAGGGGCGTTCGCCTTTGCAAAAGAGGATTTTGAGAAGCAGGCGATGCAGACCCGTGAGCCAACCGGGCAGGACTATCTTCTCTGGTCCCTCTGCCGACCGGAACGCCTCATCGAATTGGCCCGGCAATTCATCGTTTACGATGAGGGTGGCGCGGTAAAAAAGATTGCCCGCTACCAGCAATATTTTGCGATCCGGAGCACCCTTGAGCGCGTGCGGCAGCGGGATACGCTTGGCCGGAGGAAGGGCGGCGTCATCTGGCAGACCCAAGGATCCGGGAAATCGTTGGCCATGGTTCTTCTCGGGAAAGCGCTTGCGCTTGAGAAGAGCATTCCCAATAGCCGCGTCGTCATTGTCACCGATCGCATCGATCTCGACGAACAGATTTGGAAAACGTTTCACCAATGCGGAAAAGAACCGCACCAGGCCAAAACCGGGGCTCATCTGATCCAGCTTCTGCAAGACAATGGTGTGGGTGTGATCACCACGCTCATTCAGAAATTCGGCGCCGCCGCCAAGGATGCTAAGAGCTTCCGGATCGAGGACGACAATTTATTCGTCCTGGTGGACGAAAGCCACCGCAGTCAATACGGCGAGGCGAACATCCTCATGCAAAAAGCGCTGCCAAAAGCCTGCTACATCGGCTTCACCGGCACACCTTTGATGAAGGCCGAGAAGAGCACGGCGCGGAAGTTTGGTGGGTTTATCGAGCCAGCCTACACCATCCGTGATGCGGTGGAGGATCGTGCTGTCGTGCCTCTTCTCTACGAGGGACGCCACGTCATGCAGGAGGTCAACCGCAAAGCCATCGACCCCATGTTCGAAGCGATGTGCGACGGCCTCACCAACGATCAAAAGGCCGATCTCAAACGGAAGTTCGCCGCCCGCGATGAACTGAATCGACTGCAGAGCCGGCTCTATGTCATCGCTTGGGATGTCTCGCAGCACTTCTCGAAACAATGGAAGGGAACGGGCTTTAAGGGACAGCTGACCGCTCCGGGCAAACGCGAGGCTCTCATTTTGAAGAGCTATCTCGATCAGTTCGGCAAGGTGAGCAGCGAGGTCATCATCTCCGGGCCGGCAGAAGTTGAGAATCCCGAGGAGCACAAGCGGCCGGAAGCGGACGAAAGCGTCGAAATCTTCTGGAAGGAGATGATGGCTAAATATGGGTCGGAGAAGGAATACAACCGCCAGATCATTTCTTCATTCAAGAATGGTGAGGATCCCGATCTGCTCATCGTTGTGGACAAGCTTCTCACGGGGTTCGACGCGCCGCGCAATGTCGTGCTCTATGTCGCCCGCGGCCTCAGGGAACATGGCCTTCTGCAGGCTATCGCCCGCGTCAACCGTCTCTATCCCGGAAAGGACTTCGGCTACATCGTCGACTATTACGGAGTGGTCGGTCATCTGCATGAGGCTCTCGAACTTTACACCAGCCTCGATGGCAAATTCGATGCCGACGATCTCGAAGGCACGCTGACGGATGTGAGCGAAGAGCTCAAACAGCTCCCGGCTCTCCATGACGCAGTCTGGGACATCTTCAAAGCGATAGCGAACAAGCACGACGAAGAAGCCTTCGAAATTGCCCTGGAGCCCAAGGAGATCCGGGAAGAGTTCTACATTCGCTTGTCTAAATTCAGCCGAGTGCTGAAAACGGCCCTGTCCACGATCCGCTGGGTGACCGAAACACCGCTGACCCTTGTCGCCCGCTACAAGGAAGATGTCGCCTTTTTCCAAAAGCTCCGGGCCAGCGTGAAACTGCGTTACGCCGAGGAAATCGACTACCGGGAATACGAGAAGCAGATTCAGAAAATGCTCAATACCTACGTCCAGGCGGACGAGGTTATTCAGATCGTCGAACCGGTCAATATCTTCGAGCGCGAAGCATTCGAGGCAGAGGTGGACAAGGCTCGAACCGCCCGGGCAAAGGCGGATACCATCGCGAATCGCACAAAGAAGACGATCACCGAGAGAATGGAGGAGGATCCCTTTTTCTATCGGAAATTCTCAGTCCTTCTTCAACAGGCGATTGAGAACTACAGGACGCAGCGAATCAATGACGCCGAATACTTGCGAAGAGTTTCGGAAATTATGGAGCAAGTCCGGGATGGGAAGGCCAGAGAGGCGCCGGATTTGTTGAAGGAAAGAGATCTTTCCAGGGCTCTGTTCGGAGCTTTGAAAGAAAGCTTCTTACCCGCCAAACAGGAGAATTCGGTTCGAGAGGAAGGCGCCGAATATCGAACTGGTTCACCGGGCACACGCGTCGAAGACGTTCTTGCAGAAGTGGCCTGCGAAATGGAGGATATCATCCGAAAACATGCCGTGGTTCGCTGGCGTGAAAATAGCGACGCACAGAATCGAATGAGGAACGACTTGGATGATTTCCTCTTCGATCTACAGAAAAAGAAGGGCCTCCAGCTCGAGTTCGCTCAAATGGACGCCATCATCGAGTCGGCCATTCGGATTGCGATGCATCGAACGGATGATGTCTGAGAAGATCACCACTTCCGTCGGAATCGCGACCCTCAAACGGAGCAACAGAAGAACGCTGGCCATCAGCGTACTACCCAATGGCTCGCTCGAACTCGTTGCGCCATTGGACGCAAGCAACGCAGAAATCCTCGCTCGAGTAGAGAGGCGAAAGCGATGGATCGCAAAACATCGAAAGACATTTAAAGAGTGGGATTCTGAGAAGAAGCCGAGGCGCTACGTGACCGGTGCAACGCACCGCTATATAGGAAGACAGTATCGGCTCAAAATCCTTTCCGGTGATTTGGAGGGCGTGGTGCTGCGTGGAGGATTTCTCCACGTGACCGCCAAGAGGGCCGGGGACGCCGAGGTGAAGCGCACCCTTGAAAGTTGGTATCGCATCCGCGCCCGCGAACAGTTTGGAAAACGTCTGTTTCAATGGGCGGATTGGTGCCGTCGTAGTGGACTTCCCACACCGAATCTACGGATTCGCGTGATGTCCAAGCGCTGGGGAAGTGCCTGTCCAGACGGCACAATCCAATTGTCCCCCGAACTCATTCGAGCCTCATCGGCTTGCATCGATTACGTCATTGCGCATGAGGTGTGCCACCTCAAACACCCCGATCACGGACCAAGATTCCAAAGTCTTCTCCAATCGCTTTGCCCAAATCATGTAAGACTAAAAGCCAAATTAGAACAGATGGATTAGGCCATCGTTGCTATTCGTCACTCTAAACCCCTCCTTACATTCACGGAAGGTATTTGGCAGTGATCGAAACTGAGGCGTGCCACATCGCGTATGACCCTACGGTGGAGTTGGTTTGCGATTCTTCTGCTATTTTTCTTTCCGTTGGAAATATTCGGTGAGCTTACGTAGATCGCCGCTGAGGGTGATGATACTTTCGTGATCATTGAGAGTTTCGAATTTTATGGAATTACTCGGCACAACGATGACAAAATTATCGTTTCGTACACCGGCGCGCACATTGGGCAAGTTTAGTAAGTCTGCTATGGCGTTGATGGATACTGCGTTATCATTGGCAACTTCGAGTGCCCTGAGCGTATCCTTGGCATAAACGGCGACCTCCTCTGGGTGTTCTGAGAGTTTCCGGAGTGTGGTCATGTTCAGATGATTTAGCCAGGCGATGCTTCCGATGACAAAGACCGCGAGCAGAACCGGAACGACCGCCCACGAGTAAACGATGCGCTTCCAGTTATCCGGCCCGGTCAGAGCGAAGATCCGCCATTTCTGCTTTTCGACCTCGGTGCGAGTGAGCGCCTGCTCTTCAACCAGGATCGCGAAGAACCATAAGATCGGCTCGTTGGGATCGGTTGAATAGCTGCGCAGGAATCGGTCGGCCTCGGGTCTAAATTTCGGATTTACCTGTGTCAAAAGGCGCTCACGATAGGATGGAAGGTCGCTTTTCATGGCTCAACTATTTTTTGACCGCCTTACGGAGGGTGGTTGCCACGTCGCTGGGCTTTGCGTCGCCGGTATCCGCCGTCACGGCATCTAGATTCGGGATGGGCTTGCCGATAAGCCAAGCCGCATGGGCCGCGACCGAAGCAACCACGGCTTGGTGGTGGGCACGCCAAGGAGCCTCGTCCAGAAAATTCAGACGGAGCTCGTGGGCGGCGCGGCCGCCATGGAGATAGGCCGAAGGTGCGGCCTTGTAGCGGCGAAAGTGCGCGAGCATGAGATCGCTGAACTTCGGCACGACGATTAACCGGCCCTCGATGATTTGGGCGACGGCGTCGCCCCCGTCGATATTGTCCAGGGAGAACTTCTGTCCGGTAGGCGTCAGGCTGCCATTGGCAAGCCCTATGCAGTCCACGAGGCCGTGGAAGGTTTCTGTCCAGATCACGGCTCCACGGGTGGCATCGGAGTCCTGAACCAGGGTAAGCCCGACGATGACGCGGATACTGTGATTCTTGAGTAGCTCAATGCGGGTCGGGGTGAAGTAAGACGCAAGGATTTCGCCGGCGTCCCCTGGGAGATCCAGAATCGCAATGTCGTCGTTGTGGTCAGGCAGGTGGGCGATGAAGTCATTCATCGCGCCTTCGCTCTTGTAGCGGATCTGTTCTACGCCGGGCATGAGCTCCTGTAGGGTTTCGTTCGTGCCGTCGCCGTCGACCAGCCGGACTTTGACACCGAGCGTCATCAAACCATCTGCGACGTTCGCAGCCGTGGTTGATTTGCCAATGCCACCTTTGTCGTTGCCCGCGATCAGAAGGTTCTTGTAGTTTGTTCCGCCGACTTTGCTTTCGGCGGAATTTGTCAGTGAGGTGGATTTCGTTTTCATCCACTCTTTTGTCGCTCCTTTTTTGACGGCGATGGCGAAAATCTACAAAAATCTGCTCCTAAGCCCAATTTTCCTGCCATCTACAGTGAAAGAGACGATTTTCTTTGACCTCCGCAACCATTGCGGGGAAATAGTCAGGTTCGTCGCGATTCGAGGGTTTTCGAAAAAGCCCCTTTTTCCTCCAAAGAAAACCTCGATATTGAGACTTATGGCTTCTTTTTCTTGAGTGCCGCCTTCAGCTTGGCAACAGGAGCAGATGGGTCAGAAGGGGATGTCTGTCCGGTGGAGGCAGACAGGGAACTCAGCGACTCCGCAAGTGAGGAGTGAAGTTCCGTTGCACCCGAACCACCTCCCGCCTTTTGGAAGGCTGCTTGCACAGGAGGGGCCGGCTGGTTTTTGATACCGGATTCCGAAGGGAGTTTAGCGGTTTCCTTCATCCGACGATCGAAGGCCTCTTTGTGACATCCTTTTTCACCGATGATGCCTAATTTTTTCTGGCGATGAATGAACCCCTGAACATTCGGGACAGATGTTCCGTCTGTGACGCCGGCGACCTTGAGGATTTTACAGATGGTCGGCACTCCCAGGTTGCCCTCATACGCGAGCTTGATGAGCTTAATATGATCGTGCAGGCCAGACGGCTTTCGTTCGCGGCGGACCAGCACGTTTTGGATATGGCGAAGGTGAAACTCTTCCATTACGGAAGTATCGCATGAATACACCAAGCTACAATCATTAATACAGCATGCCATATTGTATGATATATTGCAGTGTATGTTGTACTGTATGCGCCCGGTAGAGGCCATTGAAGGAGCAAGTCATTGATTAATTGTGACTTGTGCTACAGGGGGAACCGGCGACGGCCGGGGGATGCAGCAGCATCCCGCCCACTGCTTCTAGGTGCCATGCAGGAGGCACAAGAATCAAAATTGGATTACATAGAGAATGTCTATGTATCCAATTTTGTTCTTGCTTATATATAACTACTTTTTGACATTTCCTCCACTCCACCCTAAAATATAAGCATGTCACTCACCGGCAAAGATTCACTCAAATCCCTGCTCCATGATCTTGTGGAGTCCCTCCAACATAAACTGGATAAGTTGGCTCTGGGCCAACGGAAGCTCTATGACTTCCTGATCGTTCCCAAGGATCGGTCGCTCGAATTCACGAATCGTTTCCCAGTTTTGGAGGACTCGGGGATCTATCTCCTGGCGTCTCCGGTGGCAGCGGTGGCATTCTCCGGGAAGCCTGAAGAATGGGATAAGGACGGCACGATCGCCAGCTTCTCGGCTGGGAGCGAGGTGGCTGCGCTGCGGAATTTTCTTCAATCTGCTACGGACGAAAAGGGAGAAAAGCGCAAGCGCCGGGGTAAGGCGAAGGCGGACGGGACGAAAGAAGCCCTACCACCTCCACCGCCAAATAACCCCGAGAAAAAGTTTGAGGCAGTTCGTTTGGAGGAGGTGGAGTCCGAGAAATACCTGGCCTCCATGCTGGGGGCGCGGGCTCGCTCGGCAAATTATCATCGCTGGACGTCAGGCGAGGGCGGCCGGATGTATTGGAAGGGATGCCCCGTGACTACTCGTACCGTGGAGGCCGATGATGTCAGCGTGGATGAGTTCCTGGGCCCATTGGCGAAGGCTTTCAAGTTCAGCGAATCAGACGACGAGGCTGGCCTTCGTAAACTCGTCGAGGCTCAGAAGGGGGAAGCGGAGGTTCTGTTTAAAAATGAAAAGGCCGCGAAAAAGGCAGTCAATGGAACCTCGGATCTGCGCCGCTATACCATCAACGCCCATCCGGCTCTGGCGCGCGCCATGGCCCTCTTGCTTGAAAACGGGGTGGCAAAAGAAATCGTGAGTAATCTGATGGTGGGAATGGCGCCATTGGTGGTAGCCGAATTTGAACGGATTACCGGTCGTAAGGCGGTCGGTGTGTCGATTCATTTCGACAGCAGCCTCCCCCACTGGAATATCTGGCACACCGGCCTCGAGTCGGTGCTGTATCAAGTTGGAAAATCGGAACGGACGCGGTATCGAAGGACAGCAATGGACCTTAATGCCAGCGGAAACATGCTGGCCTGGGACCGCGCTTCCCGAGCGTTCTCCAAAGTCGGGGAGGATTTCGCCAAGATTTCACCAGCTACCGCCGAGGAACTTGAGAAGGCAGAAAAGCGGGCCATAGAGCGGCAAAACAGGCCTCCGGGGGATTTCACCCTGAATCGGAAAGCGGACGAGGTGGTGGAAGTCGCGCTGGTGGAAATGGGTTTTGCCGAACTCGTTGATCGTGGTTACCGAGAATATGTAGAGAATGAAAAGAAACGCTATGCTGCGGCCATTGCGGGCCGCGACCCTAAGGACATTAAAAAGATGATAGACCTGCTAGACTTGCGGCGTGGCGAGACTCCGCTCGCCGCCACCCGCCGTGTCGTGGCAGAACGCGAGAGAATTAAAAAGATCTTCGTCGATACAAAGGGCGGGGAGGGGGCCGAGCTTGGCGCAGCGCGCGACGATGACCAGAAATTGCGCGAAACGCTCCGGCCTGACGGCGACGAAACTCTGGTCGACGCCGCCCGGCGCGTGGTGGCTACGAGCGACGCCCTTCAGGTAGACCTTGCTGCAACCGAGAAGAAAGTCGAATCTCTTGAAACGGAGATTGGCCCCCTCCGGAAACTCAAGGAAGCGGTCGTCAGTTTTCTCAAGGCAGTGATGAAAACCCCGGTGAAAGTCGGTGACAGTCTAATTAAAATGCTGAAGGAAATAGGTGCATTGGCCGAAGAGAAATTTGAGCCCAGGAAAAAAGATGATCCAGGCATGCCGATGTAAGGATATGCGTGAATTCGTTCGACTGGCTTATGCGTGTGCAACTTGATGCTGGAGAATCTAATTCGGAATCTGACCAAGGATGTTTAGCCCTTGCTCCCGGCTGGGAGCTCACCGGGAAAACTCTCGCCGAACTTTGCGCAGAAAAATACCCGGGATTGCTCACGTCGCAACCTTCTGCGATGCGGGCAATTCAAGCGAGGGCACTCTTTTTCTAGAGGTAGGTCGCTAAAGCTTCGGCAGTTTACCGATTTCTCCGTGGAGTCGTGACAGTTCGGATTTGGTGTAGCGCAAGTTCATTTCCGGAGTCGAATGGTCGGACAATTTCATCCGATCCTCGACGCCGACACCGACGTTTTTGAGTTCGGTATTGAAGGTCGAACGCAGACTGTGAAACCCGTAGGCGCGGACGGACCGGCTCCTGGTGCTTCCCGACACTTTCTCTCGGACCGTGAGGTTGTCAATTCCAGCTGTCGTTATGAGTCTTGTGAAGGTATTGGACAATCCTTTGTCACCTTCAATCTTCTTTTGGGAGAGTGTCGGAAAAACAAACGGCATTTCGTTCGTTATTGCATTCGTTCGCCACACCTTGAACCAATTGAGCAAATGAGGGTGGATAGGAACCTCAAGAGGGGGGCGATGCCGCCGGGTTTCCCGTTTGTCCGGAACCACGGTCAGTAGTTTTTCACGCATATCCACGTTGTCCCACCGGAGGTGGGAAACATCTCCGAGCCGCAAACCCGTGTAATATCCCACGTAGATTAGGCCATACCATTCATCGTCATCCGCGGTGTTCAGGAGTTGGCGGACATGTTTCAAAGTAAACGCCCTCTTCTCGGCAGTGCTTGAAGGTTGCGGATCCACAGTGCCTGCAACGTTGATTTTGACGTGCTGGCGCTTGAACGCCTTGCCCAGAGCTGCATGAATGGCCTTGAGGTCGAGATTGAGTGACTTGGGGGCTAGGCCGGCTTCCTTCTCCGACAAAATGAATTTTTCGATCTGCTCTCCGGTCAGGGTTTGAAGCTCGTGATCCGCTTCCGTTCCTAAGAAGGTGACCAGCTTTCGGATGCTGGATCCGTATCGGGTATGAGTGCTGGCGGCCAGGTGGAGCTTTTGGTTTTCCAGCCAGGTTTGGAGGTATTCGCGGATGGTCGGAAGTTGCATTGGTTTCCGCCCGCGAGCCGTGCGCATTTCGTTGAGGATTTCGAGATCGCGCGAATCCGTGCCGGCCTCCACTGCGGCCTCTGCCCATTGCTGGCAGACTTTCCATGCCTCACTTTCCCTCTTTTTTTTGGTGCTACGAAACTTCCTTGCGCCGTCGGCCAAGGTGTAGGCGCAGTAGTAGTAGGGCGAGTTGTGGCATTTATGAATACTGGCCATCAGATGGTGTGTGCTAGATTTTTTTCGTGTGATGCCTTGCGGAGAAAGCTTGTCTTGGCAACACAAGTCATAACTCTCTCATAACAATATTGCAACAAAATAATCATAACGTTATCATAACGACGTGGAGTGGAATTACTGTTTTCAAAGGGTTTTATGCCTCCGTGGCATGGTGACTCGGAGGGGGAGGTTCGGGTCACAGGTTCGAACCCTGTATCGCGCACCATTACTTTTCCCTCTAGAGTCGCATGGATACAGGCTCGGCGGGCTTTTCATCCTCTCTCTCGTTCGTGCGCTTAAATGCACTGAAATGCATGAAAACACCCCTAAAAATGGCAGCGGATGGCAGCAGGGTGGCAGCGGATTTGACCCAAAAATCGGGGGAAATAGACATGGCTGGATCAGCCTCGGACTGCCGCTGGCGCGGCGGTGGAGTCGGTATCTCTCTTTCACGGGTGGATTTTGGGTTGTATTCTCAATTATCCCAGAATCCCGGCCCACCGTAAGATAACAGTGAGGGGGCAGTGACCTCCTGATGAAATCCTACTGGCGGATTGTCCTTTCTCTTTTGAAAAAAGGACAGTTTTGGGACAGGTGCCCCTAAAAAATCTCTTTTTGACCCAAACTCAAAAACACAACGTCCTATATCTATCAGGGTTTGCGGGTGATTTGAAGCCATGGCGGAGGGGGTGGGATTCGAACCCACGGAGGCTTGCGCCTCTCCGGTTTTCAAGACCGGTGCAATAGACCACTCTACCACCCCTCCAAAATGCTTATTACCAGCTAATTACAGCGAAAATCAATTTTAACATAAAGAATGTGTTGCCGGTATGCTGCCATTTAAGCTAGAGATCTCCTGTGTCATCTGGAGCAATCTACACTCTAAAGCGGAAACGGTCACATTCACTTGAAGCTGTTAAAGAAACTATTCGCGGCGTGTCCCGCTGGAAGATTCGGGGACTATATCGCGGGGGGAAGCGGGTCCGCAAGTTTTTCCCGACAGAGCAAAAGGCGCTGGAATTCGTTGCCGATGAATTGGCGAAGGTCCGCAACCTGGGCGACCGGGCGAGAAACATCCCCGGCCATTTGCATGAGGACGCTTTGCGGGCATTCGATTTGCTACAGGGTCACGGGGTGACGTTGGAAGAGGTCGCGAAGTTCTACCGGGCCGCGATGGACCGCAGACAGAAGAGCAAGCCCGTTCGCGAGGTCACGGAGGAATATATCAAAGACCGGGACGTCAATCTCCGCAGCGTCCGGCACATTGAAGATTTGAAAAGCCGTCTCGGGCGGTTCAACGAGGATTTCGGTGACACTCTCACAAGCGAAATCACCACCCGCGAGCTTGCTCAGTGGCTTGCCAACTTGAAGCCGGCCAGGAAAGGAGCAAAGTACAGCCCACTTTCCACGATCAATTTCCACCGCGTCGTTCGAGCGTTCTTCACCTATGCGGTCGCGATGGGCTACGCGAACGAGAATCCCGCCAAGAAAGTCACTACCCCCAAGATGAAGGAGTCCGCTCCCAGCATTTTCACCCCGACTCAGGTTGCAACGATCCTTCAAGCGGCAGGCGAGGAAATTCTTCCGTTCTTTGCGCTGGGGGCTTTTGCTGGACTGCGATCATCGGAGATTCAACGCCTCACATGGGAGGAAATAGACTTCTCTCGCAACATGATCTTGCCCCCTGCGGAGAAGACAAAGAGCGCAAAGCGCCGGATTGTGCCGCTCCTTCCAAACCTCCGGGAATTTCTCCTCCCCTATGCGGACCGAAAGGGGAAGATCCTCCCCTTTTCCCGCCGCCACATGTATGACTTGGCGGCTCCGGCCTTGCGGATTGCCGGTTTCGGCAGACCGGGCACAGAGACCGAAGGAGAAAAAGCCGCACGGGTTGAGCTAACCACAGCACCGGGTAATGGTTTGCGGCACTCCTTTGCGTCCTATCGTCTCGCGTCGACAAACGACGCCGCCAAGACCGCGTTGGAGCTCGGCCACCCAAACACCAAGCTTCTCTTCTCTACTTACCGTGAACTTGTGACGCCGGAAGACGCCGAAACATATTGGAGCATTGCCCCGGAACCCGCCAAGCCGGGAGTGATAGTGCCCGGCGAATTTAGAAAGACAGCATGAGAGTCCCTAAGACACACCGGCGACTGGGAAGCGCGGTCAAAGGATTACAGTGTTGGAACGTACAAAGACCCGCCTGCCCAGCCGGTCGGCGGGTTGCCGGGCAAAGAAACGCCGGGTGTTATGCCTCTTACCATCAGCCCGCCCCTCGAATATCATCGAGGCTGACGGTTGTTCAGTGACAGGTATGCGCCAGGGACGGGCAGTGTTAGTATGACAGTATCCGTCTCCACAGCTCCTCCGAAGGTGAAGACGCACA
>Ga0105050_10003683_pt1 | contig 21018 bp, 26 predicted proteins | sample FRY01_FD_78088 | JGI IMG/M metagenome (GOLD analysis project Ga0105050, IMG submission 78088) | Freshwater microbial communities from Lake Fryxell liftoff mats and glacier meltwater in Antarctica - FRY-01 | ecosystem: Environmental > Aquatic > Freshwater > Ice > Glacier meltwater ...
AATTGCCGAATTCGGCAGGGGGGTATGGGGGGCGCGCGCGCGCGGAATGCCCGAAATGTTTAGGCGATGGCTGTGCCTGGTGCCAGCCCAAAAAATCGATTCCAAAAACAACTGCATGAGGACCAAGCCATGAACGACAAAAGTAAGCTCGCGATCAGCCTCGCCCACCAGGTCATGACCTCGGTGGTGGAGCATCACCCGATGCCCCACCGACCTATCGACTCGGGGCACCTCGACGTGGCCCGTGCCCGCTCTCTGGCTCTGCGCGAGATTGCCGAGACGCTGAATGCCCGGGCGGAGACACTTGAGCGCACCGCGACCCGGGTACGTGTTGGCTGGCTGGGAGAGTTCGCATGAGCGAGGCCCAAATTCCAGAGCTGTTCGTGAGCTTGCCATCCGCCCCCTGCGCGGACTGTGTCACGCGAAACCAGCAGGTAATCGGAGACGAGTTTGCAGTGGTCTGGTGCCCCCACACACGCTTCGGGGGCATCTACCAGATCAGCAACGCGACCTGGCATCTATCAGGACCGTTCCGCGAGGACGATGACTTCAAGCGAATCCTCGTGAACTTCTTTCGACCGCGCGGGGGGAATGCCATCAAACACTGACCGGGTAGCTCCTCGGCCTGGTGAGTCGTTAGACCCCAATCGTCCCGGTCAGTCTCATAGCGATTGAAGGTCACCACCCGGCGCGCGGCACGTCGCCAGCCCTAACAAGGCAATGCCGCAACTATTCGTATCGAGGATGCTCCGATGCAGCTGAACTGTTTCCAGTGTGGTGAGGAATTCGACGGACGACCCCACCGGCTGTACTGCTCGCTGCCGTGCAAGCGATCTGCCGAGTACACGCGCCTGCGCATCGTCTCGCTACAGGCACGTGAACAGCACACGCGCCGCATGATCGATCTGGCGCGGCTCAGTGGTACGCCGGGGCAGTTGCATGCACACCGTCTGCTGACCATCGCCCGCGAGCTTGATGCGTTGACGCAAACCGTCCCACCATCCGTCCAACAAAGAGTCCGATGACAATATCGCGCACACGGGGGACCATAGTGCCTTCACCAAACGGACTTAAAAAATGCGTGACATGAACACTGATCTCACCCGGGCCCGCGAGGCACGCGGGGAATCCATCGAACGCTTGCACGAAATCAATGACACCGCACTGCTCGCAAAGCGAGATTTGAACGATGCCGAACGCAATGAGTTCGCCACCCATGAGGCGACGGTTCGCCGGGCATCCGGCGAGATTGACCGCATCGAACGTCTGCTCAACATTGGCGACCTGGGCACTGCGCGGCGAGGCAACGACGGCACTCGTAGTCAGCTGGCCATGCGCTGCTCTTTGTTCGAGTTGGTCAAACACCAGATGGGAATGGATTCCGATATCGGCGCGATCAGGGAATGGCAGGCCGAACAGCTGCGGCTTAACCCTCGCGAGATGCGCGGGCACCTTTTCCCGTTGTACGAGCAGCGCGCAATCCTGACGCACACAGGCGCTCTCGGCGGATTCCTGGTGCAAGACGAACTGCGCGATGACTTGTTTATTCAACCCATCCGCGAACGCACTGCCGTTGGTTCTCTGGGTGCCACCATTCTGCCAAACTTGCGCGGCGACATTGCCATTCCAAAACAGACGGCGACGATTGCAGGCCGGTGGGTCAACGAAGATGAGGCCGTGGTGGAGGGGACTCCGACATTCGGGCAGGTGCAACTGAGGCCGCGCCACGTGGGCTCATATGTTTCGATCAGCCGCCAGGCGGCGATTCAGGGCACGCCGCAAGTCGAACAACTCATCCGCACAGATCTGGAGCAGCAACTGAACATCGCGCTCGATAAGGCCGCGATCAACGGTAGCGGCGTGGGTGCTGAACCGCTAGGCGTGATGCAAACATCGGGCGTGAACTCCGAGCCCTTTGCGGTAGATGTTCCCTCGATGGCGGAACTGTATTCACTGCCCGGCGCGCTCGATGCGGACGGCACGCTGGACGGTAGTCTTGGGTTCATCTGTCACCCCTCCATGATTGCGCGACTTCGTGTCGTCTCGCTCGATGAAGGCTCTGGACGATTCTTGTGTGAGGGCGTCCCTCCGCAGCTCATCAACTACAAAACCGCCACCACGAAGCACGTGCCGTTCGCAGTCAATGCCACGAACTTGTTATTCGGGAACTGGGCCGACCTGTTGATCGGGATGTGGTCTGGCGTTGACATCCTTGTTAACCCATACGCTGAAACCCCCTTCTTGAAAGGCGGCGTTTGGATTCACGGCTTTCTGACCTGTGATGTCGCCGTGCGCAGACCCGAGAGTTTCGTACGTGGCCATCACACGGTCGTATGAGCCTGGAACGTCGGTCAGTCGCAAACCTGGAAGCCAGCAATGGCCAGCTTCGAGGTTATGCGGCAGTTTTCGACAAAGACAGTCAAGACTTGGGCGGCTTCATCGAACGGATCCGAGTCGGTGCGTTCGCGAACTCGCTGCGCACCCGACCCCACGTCCTGGCGTTGTCTGGTCACGACACCAACCAAGTGCTTGGCAACACTGCTTCCGGCACGCTTACCTTGAAAGAGGACGCCAAAGGGCTGCACTACACCATCGATCTGCCGGACACGTCGGCGGCGCGTGACCTGGCTGTACTGGTTGCCCGCGGCGACGTGCGCGGCGCGTCCTTCGGCTTTCGTACGGTCCGCGACGGTTGGGATTACGACTCCACTCCTATGCGTCGAGAGTTGATCGAGGTCGAACTATATGAAGTCAGCATTACCGCCCTGCCTGCCTACATCGATAGTTCAGTCGCCCAGCGACATCTGACGCAAATTCGTTGCCCGGCTCGAACTCACCTCACCCGCTGGCTGACCATCTCGCAGCTGTAGGCCAGGGGGGATCGCCATCTTTTATGACAATTCCCTAGGAACGCGCTGGCAGTCAATATTTCACGCCCGCGTAATGGAGAAAAAATGTGGGACGACCCACCAAGCCTACGATTTTGAAATTGATCGCTGGGAATCCCGGCAAGCGAAAACTCCCGGCGAACGAGCCTCAACCGCGAAACGTCACGTCCCTGCGTCCCCCGTCATGGATGAAAGGGACCCTTGCGCGGAAGAAGTGGCGCGAGCTTGCGCCCGATCTTCAGGCCAGCGGTCTGCTCACCGCGCTGGATGTCACGGCCTTGGCGCTGCTGTGCCAGGCGCATGAGCATTACGAGCAAAGCAGAGCGATCATCGCGGCTGAAGGCTTCTTCACTGAGGGCGCATCCGGCGTCCGGGTCAAGAGCCCAGCCGTCCGGGTCATGGATGGTGCCTGGGATCACCTAGTAGCACTGATGAAAGAATTCGGCATGACCCCCGCTGCCCGGACCCGGGTCAGCGTCCAGCCGGTCGCAGCGACTGAAAGCGAGTGGGACGAATTGGACCGGTAGTGACCGACCCTTGTTTCGCTCTGTAGTGCGACGAATACCCGTCGAAACTGAATTCTAGAGTGGTACTGAGTACCACTCTAGAGTAGTGCGCCGAATACCCGTCGAAACTGTCGATCACTGACGCCTTCGCAGAGGGCTGTAATCGAAGTTCAAATACGCGAATGGGTGGCCAACGGAACAAATCAACACACACAAACAGGGTGGGTCCCGGGACCAACCCTCCCTCCTGCAACTACCAAACTGACAGCCGGGCACCCCCAGACCTCCTACGCGTGCCACCACGGCACGCTAGCCCTAACCCCTTGTCCTTGCCTAGGTATTCGTGCCCCCCAGGTCGCTGCTGCCTCACTTGGGGTGGCGTGGTGCTTGCGAGTTGGGCCCTAGCTGAGTCCGAAGAACGTAAGCATCAAGGCGCTGAGGGATCGTATGTAATCTTGCACGGCAGGCCAGTCCACGGTCGCCGCGATACCGAAACAGGCAAGGGCAATAAGGATGTTCGTCGGAAGCTCATCTCCCATCATATTGTCTCCAGTCGGTATATGCCCGGCTGCACTTCCCTGAGCCAATAACTGGCTGATGCAAGTGCCGCGGGGCGCTGGTGTGCCAGCGATCTGGAAACCTTTTTCAGGCAGACGTTCACGGGCTGCCCGTCCTGCGTAAAGGCTCCGGCGAGACTCACGGCTTTCGCGTCCGTTCTGATCTCGACCCGGCCAACGCCGGAGATACCTATCGTTGCGTGGTTCATACGCTTTGCTCCTGATTCGTGGCTGGCGTGGATGAATGGGTTTTGATCCGGTCATGGTTCCTATCTCCTGATTGTTGGTTTCAGGAGGCACCAAGCCATGGTGGGCGGGTCATGGGGACCGGGAGAAAATGCTTCGTAAGTTATTGATTTAACAGACGTAGTGGTGGAGCCAGGGAGGATCGAACTCCCGACCTCTACAATGCCATTGTAGCGCTCTCCCAGCTGAGCTATGGCCCCACAGAAGGAAGGCGCGAGATATTAGGTAGGCATCTCCGGGGTGTCAATCTTGCTATCAACATCTTCCTATCAACATCTTGTTATCAACATTTTGGGATGCGCTGGCTGTCGGCTGATTCACTAACCGCCTTGAGGTGGGCCGGGTGACGGGGCAGGTATCGCCGCTAGCTGGAGTATGCTTTCCGGATCACTAAGCTGTTCGCGGTCAGAGACCGCTGCCGCACACTCCTCACCGCCTCCGATACACCACTCACCACCCTCCCAGACACTCCCCGATACCTGTCACACACTTCTCTGGTGACTGGCTAATGCACGATCTTGCGATCACCGAAATCAACAGGTGGCCCGTCCGGGAAAGCTTGTTTCATCTTCTCGGTCAGCACCGGCATGGGGTAAACGGAGATCTTCAGATCGTCGGCCCAGAAACTGTCCGGGTCATCGTCATCCGGGTGGTCCCAATGCACCATCAGACCAGGCGGCAGTTCCCGGTTATGTGCGAGCGCGTCCGCTGCATCGCGCAGATCCTGCAGCAGGTACTGCACATAAGGTTCTTCCGCCGCACCTTTCCAGGTCATCCCGGCAAACTCCTCAAGCTGCATCACGCAGTACCAGAACGCATTTTCACCGGGGAGCATGTCCCGGCGCGGAGGCATCACGTCGACCAGATGCTCGTCGGCATGGATTCGTTCGACCAGCGGCTCTATGCGCGGGTTGCCGGGAAGATCGGGTGCGGCCTGACGTGCCAACTCAAGTACTTCGTCGCGATAGCGCATCAGAAACAAGGCTGCCAGCATGATCGGCTCCTGTAGGTGTGGTTCGTGACCATCCTCACCGGGTTGGTCAGGCAAGTCTGTCAGCCGTCAGGATCATTGTTTGTACGATTTTGGCCCACGGTCAAGTGCGACCGCATCCTGACGCGAGAGCGCCCAAACCCTGACAGTTTTCCCACACCTGCTAACCTTGCTCAAGAGAATCTCCAAGGAATCAGGAATGGTTATCGTCTCCTGGCTATTGACACTCGGTGTGCTCGCAGGGGCTGGTGCCTTCGGTTATCGCTATTGGCGACAGCGCACGCTGCAAAGCCATTTGTCAGCGGTTCAGATCACCAGTGATCTGTGGCGGTGCGTATCCACCCTGCCCGAGCACCTGCTGCCGCAGACTGTTCGCGCAGCCGTGGCGAGTTCGTTGCGGCAAGCTGCCAGGCGTTTGCACGACGGTCCATTCGAACGATATTCGGCAACACTTTCACAGCAGGCCACTTTTCTGGCCCGGAGTTCTGCCAATCACCACGCAGTCCCCGAAGTCATGTTTGCCCGAGCCGGATCGGCGCAGGATTCGGCCGGTACACTGCGCACCATTGAACAACTGATAAAGCAGGCTGCAGCCGTACAGTTGATTACTCATCGAGACGCTGCCTTGGCAAGATCGTCGCTGCGCCTCGCGCATGAAATCGCCAACGTCGAATGGCTGGTCCAGGAAGCCCGTCGCGCAATGGTGCTTCATGAGCGACCACGGATGGAAGCGCTCAAGGCGCAGGCGTTGGCTCAGTGCTCGCGATTGCCTGCAAAAACGGCCGAAGAGGTTCGCAAGCGCGTGCAGTCGGGGCTCGCGGTCAGCTGAACAGGAACTCCTGCGGGGACTGACTTCACCGGGTTTGACTTCACTGGGTATGCTGCGATCAGTCCTTCAGCAATCGGCTACCCACCCAATGCCGGGCAAAATGTTGCGCAGTACGACCACTGCGTACCCCACGTGCCAACGCCCACGCCGCAGCCTGAACATCGAAGGCCTCACCAAGGTCTCGCGCTGAATCAATCACCAATCCGTGCTGCTGGGCAAGGCGCCGGGTCCAATGATGCACAACGTCCAGATAGGCATCCTGGCGGAAAGGATAAAAAGACAGCCACAATCCGAAGCGGTCACTGAGTGAGATCCGTTCTTCAACGGCCTCACTCTCGTGCAGTTCCCCTTCCACCATGCGAGCCTGCAGATTGTCCCGCATGTACTCCGGTAGCAGATGTCGGCGATTCGAGGTGGCGTAGATCAGCACGTTATCCGCATTCTTGAACAGCGAACCTTCCAGCGCACTCTTCAGCGCCTTGTATCCTGCATCATCTTCCTCGAATGAAAGATCATCACAGAACACGACAAAGCGGTACGGCAACGCCGCCAGCGTCGAACCAAGGTCCGCAATACCGGCAAGATCAGATCGACTCACTTCCACCATTCGCAACCCGTCACCTGCATGCCGGTTCACCAGGGCGTGGACCAGACTGGATTTTCCAGTTCCGCGAGCACCCCACAGCAGCACATTGTTGGCAGGCAACCCGGCCAGAAACTGGCGAGTATTGAGAGCGATGGCCTGCTTCTGATGGTCGATGCCACGCAGATCATCGAGAGTGAGCCGGGTATCCAGAGACGCCGCATGAAAGACATGACCAAAACCATGTGCGCGCCAGATGGCTGCCTGTTGCTGACTCCAGTCGACACCGCCTCCCACAGGCAGTATCAGGAGCAGCCGATCAGCTATTTCCTGAGCCGTTTCAAGCAAATCGTCAATGCGCGTGGCCACGGGTAGTGCAACCTATGTTCGTGAAAATTAGAAGCCGGCTCCTGATGCGATCCGGTAGTGAGCAGATGGAGTTAATTTGTTAGCATTCGGGTATCGCCGGGGAGGCGGGGGAGTATATCAAGCATGGGCAAGACCACAGCGCAAAGCCAGAGTTCGCCTGCGTACGTCGAACGGCGCCGTGGTCCGCAGGACCGTCGCAACACTACCGAAGAGCGACGCAACTCGGACCGCGCGAACGAAGACTTCATACCACGGCGAAACCCTGATCTCATGGACCGTCGTTCCTGAGCAGAGTTGTCAGTCTGACCGACTGACGTACCCTGAGCGCAACATCCGGGTAATCCGAGATGATGCCTGTCACTCCACGTGCGAGTGCATTAGTGATTGACGCCTCGTCATTGAGCGTCCACGCATCCACATACAGGTCAAGCGATCGTGCTGCTGCAACTCGTTCGCGGCTGGTCAGTTCGACTCCGTAGCGTTCGATCGGCACCTGCAGTGCATGCGCTCGAGGATCATGCAGTTTTGGCAGCCCAACCAGATTGAACAGCAAAAACGTTGTGATTTCAGCCTGCGCGGCACTGGTTGCCACTTCCGGACAGACCCGCCTGAATTCGTTGAGCGCAGAGCCATGGAACGAAGCGACCAGGGTCTGCAGCGCCCGATCCTGTTCACGAAGCAACACGCACAACGGCTCGGCTATCGAGGGTTCAGCCTGTTTGATCTCGATGTTGAAACGCTGCGCCGGAAATCTCTCGAGCACTTTTGCAAGGGCCGGCACCCGGACGCCTTTGCCTCGGTAGATGGCTTCGCCGCCAATCGGCCAGTGATACGCCGAGTCCAGGGTTTGCACGGCTGCAAACGGCATCTCCCGGAGCAGCCCTGTACCATCGGTCGTGCGATCAACGGTATCGTCGTGCATCAGCACCAGAACACCGTCCCGGGTTGCATGCACATCCATTTCCAGCGCATCAACGCCAAGCTGATCGGCATGGGCAAATGCCAGCAGGGTGTTACCAGGGCGCAGCCCATCGCCACCCTGGTGCGCAATCACCATTGGCATGGGCGTCTCGAAATAGGCCGTTGGTGCGCGTTGGGTTTCCCCTAATGAACTGAAGAGCAGGATGAGGATCAGCATGACGCCCATCAGCATCCAGTTACGTTGACGAACGTTCATCGATATTCGGGCAACGTCGCACCATCAACTTCACTCATGCCAGAGTCTTCACGTCTGACGCGTTACCAGAGGAATCACATTGCCCGATCGCTTGATGTAGAGACGCCGCTCCCCGGGCCTGCACTCGAGGCTGATTTTCCCAATATCGTGAAAGACCAGATCGAGGGCCAGTTCCTGTGAATCACTGCGTAACAGCAGGGTATGGCCCGACAGTCGCCACTGGCCATTGCCCAGATCACTGGAACGATACGTGCCTGAAGCAAGGCCACCGGCCAGATCCAATGTCCGTTTCTCTTCGTTTTCACTGACCCACAGGCCCGGCAGTTGCAGCCGGGCCACCCATTGTTGACGTTTGGCACGGGTATTTCGTGCCCATGCAAAAATGAAGACGGCAATCACGATCACGAACAACAGCATACCCATCCCTCACACCAGCCAACGTCGTTGCATGGAAATCACCTCACCATCGATACGGTTTGGCAGATCACTTTCTATCTCGTTGAAAATCTGTTCGATCACAGACGCGGCGGTCGCCGTGACCACAAAGGCGAAGGCAGCCAGGTCGTGGATATCCTGGTGATCGGATTCGCACACCGCAACCTGCGTGTTGCGTCCAAATCGCTCGCGCAGGCCACCCAGTCGTCCGCGCTTTTCTTTCAGCGAACGACATCCGGACAAACGGATCAGTACTTCAAGCAGAGCAACCTTCACTTGTGCGGTGCCAGGAATTCCCGCTTTGTCATGCTGTAGAAGACCGTGTCGAGTCCATGCCGTTGCTGTCGTCGATCGAATGACATGCCGAGCCTCTGCAGCACCTTGACCGATCGCTGATTGGGCGTATCGGTAGACGCGATAATGCGTTCGAAATCGCAGCGGGTGAAACCATGTGCGAGGACACAGCGTGCCGCTTCCGTACCCAGGCCCCTGCTCCAGTAATCCGGGTGCATCCCATAGAGGAGTTCTGTCTCGGCACCTGACTCGCCAACTGAATCAAAGGCGCGATGTCCACAGAAGCCGACAATCCTGTCCGGTGCATCCATGGTGCGAACACCGAAAAAGCCCGACCCATGCACATCATGAAATTCGACACTGCTGGCGATGATGCTGTCGACCGCATCCAGCGGCAGAACCCGGTTCTCCCACAGATAACGACGTACTTCCTTGTTGGTCCAGAGTTGATGCAGGTCCTGCGCATCGTCCTGCCCGATCGGTCGCAACACGAGTCGTACCGTACACAGTTCGCCCATGCTCTTACCCCAATCCTTCCCGGCACCGAGTTTGCCACAGACATCTCCATAAGCGAACATGGCTGTCTCCTCCCCCGCCGAGTCAAACCATGCGTTTCAGTTTCTGGCCCAATCCATCACAGCCCTATGGTGAAGTCCTGGCCCTGGCACGACATGTGGAATCAACCGGCTGGGACGGGCTGTGGTACGCCGATCACTTCATGCCCAACGCGGCCGATACAACAGCACCATGGCCAGAAGCCTGGACAACACTCTCGGCAATCGGCGCCGTGGTACCGAGATTGCGCATCGGCACGCTGGTGACCGGCAACACCTATCGACATCCGGCGGTGCTGGCGAAGATGGCCGCCACACTGGACCACATCACCGCTGGCCGGGTTGTTCTTGGACTGGGCAGCGGTTGGCAGGAAAATGAACACCGGCAATACGGCATACCGTTTTACACCGTCGCCGAACGGTTGCAGCGACTGGACGAAGCCTGCGCAGTCATCAAGGCGCTCTTCACTCAGACCACAGCCAGCTTTGCTGGCCGGTTCTACCAGTTGCAGGACGCAAGCCTTGAACCCAAGCCGGTCCAACAACCGCTGCCGCTGCTGATTGGTGGAGGTGGTGAGCAGGTCACCCTGAAGATCACGGCAAAGTGGGCCGATGAGTGGAATGTCTGGGGTACACCTTCGACACTCAAGCAGAAGATGTTGATCCTCGATGGTCACTGCAAAACACTTGGCCGCGATCCAAAATCCATCAGGCGCAGCGCTGTCGCTCTCCTCTTCATGAGCGACGATGCGGCATTTCTGGAACGGATGCGAGGTAACAAGATGCAGCAGGCGGCGATCATCGGCACTCCTGAAGAAGTCGCCGCCACCGTGGCGGAATATGCTGCGCTTGGAGTAGATGAGTTGATCGTTCCTGATTTCACTCTCGGTCCACGCGAGCAGAAGCTCGCTACACTCAACCGGTTCATCCGCGACGTGGCCAAGCGATGACACAACAAACCAGTACACCGCTACCTGCAGCCACCGTGCTGATGTTGCGTCAGCGCGAGTCGATGGAAGTGTTCATGGTGGTGCGCCACCACCAGATCGATTTTGCATCGGGCGCGCTGGTGTTCCCCGGTGGTAAGGCCGACCCTGCCGATTTTGATCCGGCCCTCGCCGCACATCTTGACTCGGCCCATGCCGACCCAGCCATGCGCGCGATGCAGGTCGCAGCGATTCGCGAGTCCTTCGAGGAGTGTGGTGTCCTGCTGGCACGTGCAGAAGGGCAGCAGCCACTGATTGATGGCAGCCGACTCGCCGCACTCGAGCCTTACCAGAAACAGCTGAATGATGGGGCGATCAGTATCCTCGAGTTCCTGGACCAGGAAAAACTGCGGCTCGCCTGCGATCAGCTGCATCATTTCGCCCACTGGATCACACCGAAGATGCTACCCAGGCGATTTGATACCCATTTTTTCCTGGCCGTGGCACCTGAGGATCACCTGGCCGTACATGATGGTCATGAGAATGTCGACAGTGTGTGGATCAAGCCGGCTGACGCGGTCGCTGCAGCCCACGATGGCCGTCGCACCATCATCTATCCGACCTTGCGCAATGTTGAACGACTGGCAAAGTTTGCGACGCCCGAAGAGGCGCTGGCGAACTGCAGACAACAACTCGTGATGCCTATCGAACCATGGAACGAAAAGCGCGACGATGGCGTGTGGTTGTGCATTCCCACCGATGCGGGTTACGACATCTGCGAAGAAAGGATGCCTGCGCGGGTCTGAACTCCCGGGCAGCGCGCCGACGTCTACCGCGCAGCCTCCAGGCCCGTATGATTCCTGAATCGAACGGGCTGGCTCACATCAGTGCTGGTCTGTACGATCACCCAGGCTCTTGAGGAGATCCACCGTCGCCAGCAACATCGCTTCGTAATAACTGCGGGTTTCCCGGCGCCGTACATAATCGATCATCGGATTGGCGGGATCAGGACGCCGCAACCGCCGGATCTGACTGACAATTTCGGCTCGCATCTGCCGGGCGTGATAAATCTCCAGCAGGTCTACCGTGCCTTCCTGATTCTGTGCCATTCCCTGAACTGCCACTGCATTGTTGTAGGGTAAATCTAGTCCGCAGCCGCTTCTTCGCAAGGCCTGCGGACCGACTATTTTTCGCCATTTTTTTGGCTCTGCAGGATGCGATGTCTCGAGCGATCGCCGACTCAAAGATCTGCATGCAGTGCGGACGGGGGTTGCATCGATGGACGCCACTCCTTACCGTCGATGTTTTACCGGAGCACCCAATGACCGACCAGCAGGATGTCCTTTATTCCGTCGACGCCCACGTCGCCACCATTACGCTGAACCGACCGGACCGCCAGAACACCATATCCGGCCCGATGCTCGCCGCCCTCTCCGACTACCTGCTCAAGGCAGATCGTGATCAGGACGTGCGGGCGATTGTCATCACCGGTAGCGGCAAGTTTTTCTGTGCGGGGCTCGACCTGCGCGGTGGTGGCATCTCGAGCGGCTTGTCAAATCAGCGTTCCAGCCCGGCGACACTCGACCTGCGCAATACACCACCGACGGTATTGCACAACCTCGACACGCCAACCATCGCTGCACTCAATGGCAGTGCCGCCGGTTACGGCATGGACCTCGCACTGGGTTGCGACATCCGCATCATGGCTGATACCGCCAAGCTCGCGGCTGCGTTCACCAAGCGCGGTGTATTGCCCGAGTCCGGGGGTACATGGATCCTGCCACGACTCATCGGCTGGTCAAAAGCCAGTGAGCTGATCTTCACTGGCAGGACACTGAGCGCCGCCGAGTGTCTCGACTGGGGGCTCATTTCCCACGTTTACAACAGCAACGAACTCCAGGATGCGGCAACCAGGCTCGGCCGCGAGATCGCCGCCAATGCGCCACTGGCTGTGCAGGGTTCAAAACGGATGATGCGGATGGGCATGAACGAAACGTTCAACGACCACGTCCATCATGTGTACCTGCAATTGCTGCCGCTGTTTCAGTCCGACGATTTCAAGGAAGGCATGCAGTCCTTCATGGAAAAGCGGGACCCGGATTTCAAAGGGTCTTGAGGGCGCGTTTGAGCAAGCGGGAGAATTCTCGACCCGCATTTCCGGCGGCAGTAGATCCGGAGAGAAAGGAGCGGCGAATCTTTGTTGCCTGCCGCTCCCGCTCACTCTGGAGCCGCCCGAGAGTCACCAGCACTTCACGGTTCTGCGGTATCAGAGGCAACTGCGCAGCCAACCGCTGCCCATGGGCAACAGCGACACAGGCATCCTGATGGGTGCCCAGGAGATCCTGAATCGCACGCGCTTGCCGCGTGGCAACTCGAAGCTCATCGGAAATCACGACAGCATACAATTCAAGGGCGTATCGAAGCTTCTTGAAGCGAATACGTAGCAGATGCAGCGCGTCATCCGAGTCCGCATCACCCAGCTTGCGGATCGACTTCCGGACCTTTCCGGCAACACGGATCAGATCCGTGCGGGCAAGGTCCTGAATAGTGATTTCGGGATGTTCATCGATCTTGTCCTCCAGCAGCTTCGAAAATCGTTCGATCAGCCTGTCCAGACCGGGTCTTTCCAGCTGTGCGCGTGATTTGCACTGAGCCTGGGCCAGCAACTCCTTCAACGCCTGCTCCAGCTGGGTGACGACGCGTGCACGAACTTCCGGCAGGGTTTTCACCAGCGCCATGGTTTGCCCTGAATAAACGTCGAGATCACGCACTTCACTCAAACTGGAGGCCAGCTCGCGAAATTCGCGGTTCAGTTGCTCACTGTCCCGGCCGAGCCAGGGCACGGCCGCCGCCAGAGCTGCCTGCAGTTTGCGGGTATGAGTGCGGACCAGATGGACGCCTTCAGGGTTGGACCCTTCAAGGGCTATGGCGCGACTGAGTCCGATCATCCGCAGGTCATGTCGCATCTGGGCAACGAGCAGTGACCAGGCGGGCTGTGCAGGCTGCCACGTTTCAGTTCGATCCAATCTCGTGCTCGTCAGCCAGAGGCTGCGTTCGAACTTGCCCAATCGGGATTGTGAAAGCGATATGGCTGCCTGCACTTGGCCTATGAGCGCCTGCAGATCGGCATACTCTCCGCGTACAAGCTCAATTTCGACTTCACGAAACTGGCCTAGCAGACGACCGTCCGGCGACTTGACCTCAACCACATCCATGCAGACATCGAATTCATTCAATAACCCGGTCTTCGCCAGATAGTGTTGACGCTGGTTGTGCAGCCGCAGGATCACCGCCGGAGGGCTGGTGAGTGCCTGATCAAGCAGATTCCGGACGGCGCCAGCCGGGAGATCATCAGGGGTCACCGGCCCAGGCAACGGATGGCGTGTTTCCTTGCGCGTCTTGATGGACTCACCGCCATGGGCGATCGCCTTGCATTCCAGACTCCAGCGGATTGCTCCGAGCTTCGCGATCTTCTGGCGTATCCTGCAACCCAGCCCGGTGGTGTAGAGCTCAAGTGTTGGCGAGTCGATGTAGTCGTCCACCACCTGTTCGCTGTCCTGCGCGGTAAGTTCGGCAAACTGACCGACCACCCTCAGCAACTGCTCGGCCTCGTCGGCGCTGCGGACCACGAACTTGGCCTCGATTTCGTCCTCGATCTGCGGCGCCAGACCTGCGCCTGCAGTGGGCCTGGTGCCCGTATTGAGCTGGTTGATTGTGGACACGGGAAAACCGTCAACTTGGATGCTTGGCCACTACGTTACCGAGGTGGACGGACGCTGTCGATCAGCGGGTATCGCCGGGTGAATACGTACTTCCCGTCAATGCGCGATCGACTGACACTGGATACCCCCATCTATGCAGAAAAGCGCGCAGAAAACGCCAGTTGATGCCGTCCAGCCTCCGGCCGACAATGCCCACCTGCCTGCAACGGGAAATACCATGCAAAAGCTCCGCACCGGTCTGATTGCGATGCTGTTCATGTTCGGAAGTCACTTTGCATACGCTCTCCAAACCAATGATCTGGTAGAGAATTTCCGGCTTCTGGATCACCGTGGATCCGCCCACGAGCTGTACCGCCACGCCGACGCCAGTGCGATTGTCTTTCTGGTGCAGGGCAATGGCTGCCCGATCGTCCGCAATGTCATGCCGACGTTGCGCGAGATGCGCGAGCGGTACGCGGGCCAGGGCGTTCAGTTCTTTCTGATCAACAGCAACCTGCAGGACACCCGGGAATCCATAACACGGGAAGTCGAGGAATTTGGCTACGACATGCCGGTGCTCCTCGACCAGCAACAGCTCATCGGCGAAGCGCTGGGATTTGTCCGGACGGGTGAGATCTTCGTTGTGAATCCAGCCACCTGGCAAATCGCCTACCACGGCGCCATCGACGATCGCCTCAGTTACGAAAACCAGAAACCGAAGGCAAGTCGCGAGCATCTTGCGTCGGCGCTGGATGACCTGCTTGCAAATCGACCGGTGCAATTGACACAGACCAGAGCCATCGGCTGCCTGATCAACTTTCCCGAGCGAATCGCCGGTTCATCGCGGGCCTCCATTTCCTACAGCGAGACCATCGCTCCCATCCTGCGGGACAACTGTGTGACCTGTCATCGGTCGGGCGGGATTGGTCCATGGGCGATGACCGACTACAACATGGTCAGAGGGTTTGCACCCATGATCCGCGAAGTCCTGCGTACCCGGCGCATGCCGCCATGGCACGCCGATCCCGCCGTTGGACACTTCAGCAATGACCGGGCACTGACCGATATCGAGGTCAAACAGCTGGTGCACTGGGTCGAGACTGGTGCCCAGCGCGGCGATGGACCCGATGCCCTGACTGAGGATGATCGTACCTGGCCGGAATGGAGTCTTGGCGAACCGGACGCGATCATCGAGGTGCCAGCCATGAACGTTGCGGCAACTGGCACGATCGACTACCAGTATCCGGTGATCCGTAATCCGATCGGTCGTGACGTGTGGGTGCGGGCAGCAGAAGTGCTACCCGGAGATCGCAAGGCACTGCACCACGTCATCACCAACTTTGGCATACCGGCTGCGGATGGAAAGTTTGATCGCAGCCGCTCCGGAACATTGGGTGGATACGTTCCCGGCGCCAAGGCAGACGTGTTTCCGGATGACACCGGGGTACTGTTGCCCAGGGACGCGGTGTTTCGTCCACAAATGCACTACACCACCTATGGCAAGGCCAGCACCGACCAATCACGGATCGGTCTGTATTTCCATGCTGACAAGCCCATCCACGAACTGCACTCGATGGTGCTGGCCAACGACCGGATCTCGATTCCTGCACGTACCCGCGAGCACTGGGAGTCCGCCGAGCGAACCGTCGATCGGGACATTCTGCTCTACAGCCTGCTGCCACACGCTCACTACCGCGGCAAGGCGTCCGAGTTTCGGGCGTATTATCCCAACGGGACGGATGAGATCCTGTTGTCCGTCCCCAGTTATGACTTCAACTGGCAGACAACCTACGAACTGGCAGAGCCTAAACGCATCCCTGCTGGAACGCGGTTGGTACATCGCACATCCTGGGACAACTCGGCAACCAATCCTGCCAATCCCGATCCGGATCGGGTAGTGCCCTGGGGGGAACAATCCTGGGACGAGATGTTGTTTGGTGCATTGACTTACCGATACCTCACCGATGGGGAAAGCGACCAGACTGCCAGCACGATCGTGTCGACTCGCCCGGAGTGACGTTGACCTCACCGTGTTCGTCGCTGGTGGTGTTCGATTAACCAGGTCCCTGGCCGAGGTCATGGCCAGGTTGTCCGCAGCCCTGGTCGGCTGGATGTGTCTGTACGCCTATGTCATCTGGCTGGCAACCGTGCAAATGGTGTCCTGCACCACCGATGGCAATACCCTGTGGGCGGTGCTGTTGGGACTGGGCTGCCTGACCGCTCCACTCGCCTGGCTGCTTGACCTCACACGGCCGCTGGCTGAAGTTCATGCTCTGCTGAGGCATGCTGCGTGGCCCCTGTTCGCACTGACTCCGCTGGCGCTGATCCCGATCTATTCCGCCTGGACCGGGTCAACGTTTGGCGGCGAACCGCTTTGCCCTTCAACAGCGGTCGACACCTGGCACGCCTGGTGGGCACCCATGCAAACAGCACTGCTGGTCTGCGTGGGTTGGCCGGTAATCCGGACGCTTCGGCCGACCTCGCCGGGCACGGCGGCGTAAACGTGCCGTTCGATGGTGTCGTCGGCAACCAGGTGTGATGACTGGCCTGCTCGTTCGCGTTTGTTATCTTGTCAGAATTTGTAAAATTCGGGTATGTTTACCAATTTGCATCAAGCCAATCCATAGCACATCAATTACAGTACCGCCGCCGTCACTGATCGCGGCTGAGTCATCAACCGGGGGATCCAGACAATGAGCATGCTCACTGAGTTCAAGAGTTTTGCCATGCGTGGCAACGTTGTCGACATCGCAGTCGGCATTGTCATCGGCGCTGCATTTGGCAAGATCGTATCGTCGTTTGTGGCCGACGTGCTGATGCCGCCACTGGGACTGCTGCTGGGTGGAATGAACTTTTCAAACCTCGCGGTCACATTGAAAGGCGCTGCAGAAGGTACCGATGCCGTATTGCTGAAGTACGGCGTGTTCGTACAGTCGGTTGTCGACTTCATCATTATCGCGTTTGCCATCTTCCTGGTCGTCAAGGCCATGAATTCGTTGAAAAAAGAAGAAGTGGCAGCGCCCGCTGCGCCAGCGCCGCCCACCAGGGAAGAAGTGTTACTGACCGAAATCCGCGACGCCCTGCGTACTCGCTGAATGTTTCACGATAAGGGCTGCACAACTGTCGAGTGCAGCCTCTTGCCTTACCGGTTGATCCCCTGATCGTGGTTCCGGGGATGGCGTCTGTAGTTGATCCAGATGATCCAGATGATCCAGATGATCCAGATGATCCAGTTGCTCCAGTTGCTCCGCCTCGCGGGTTGCGGCACTCTGATCAGACTGCACAGAACTGCAGCAGCAACCGGACACTCACACCATGTACAGCCTGTTTCGAGCCTCGCTCGCCATCGTCCTGACCGCCTGCCCTTTGATCACGTTTGCGCATTCCCCAGCCAATGCAAAAGCGGAAGGGGATCGGGTTATCGCCTTTCCGGATGTCCCAGGCAAGCAGACACTGGTGGTGGACCTGCATACCCACAGTGTTTTTTCCGATGGTCACGTCTGGCCAAAAATCCGCGTCGAGGAATCCATTCGTGATGGCCTGGATGCCATGGCCGTCACCGAGCACCTGGAGTATCAGCCGCACCGTGCCGATCTTCCGCATGTTGATCGTAACCGTGCGTACGCCGAGGCCGAAGCCGCTGCCAGGGACTCCGGCCTGTTGATCATCAATGGTTCCGAGATCACCCGCGACGCACCCGCAGGCCACATGAATGCCGTCTTTGTGCAGGATTCCAATGCGCTTTTGAAAGTACCCGCCGATGCCGGTGCAATCACCGACGCAAGCGAGTACTACAAGGCAGCACAGGGTTGGCCGGCCGATGAAGCCGTTCAGGCGGCCAATGCCCAGGGTGCATTTGTATTCTGGAATCATCCCTACTGGACCGCACAGAATGCCGACGGGATCACCCGACTGGACGACTTTCATGCCGGCCTTGTCAAGGCGGGCCAGATGCACGGTATCGAGATTGCCAATGGCGATGACTATGCCGAAGAAGCCCACGCCATCGCCATCCAACACGGCCTGGTCATGCTCGGCGTTTCGGACGTCCACGACCTGATCGACTGGGACTACAGTCCTGCCACCGGCGGTCATCGACCGGTCACCCTGGTGTTTACACCAGATCGTTCCCTCGAGGGTATCCGCAAGGCGCTGTTTGCCAAACACACGGTCGTCTGGTTCAAGAACCTGCTGATCGGGCGAGAGGCAGAGCTCATGCCACTGCTGAACGCGTCCCTGACGCTTGACACGACGACGACCCGATTTCAGAACGCAGACGTAGCACTGGTGACCTTGCAGAACCACTCGGATGCGCAGTTCCTGTTGCAGAACATGTCGGCGCACACATTCATGGGCGATGGTGACATCCTCTCCGTGCCACCCCACGGCAAGGCCGAGTTGGCTGTCAAGATTCCGCAGGGCGATGCGAGGGTGGCGCTCGAGTTTGCGGTCCTCAACGCTCTGGTTGCACCCAAGAAACCGGCCACCCTATCCTTCTCCGCCCTGCTGCCTCCCCGCGCATGAAACGCAGACTGCTGGCGTTCGCCGTGCTGTTAATCGCGTCGTTGCCGGCAGTTGGCAATCAAACCTGCTCACGCATTCCGGATCTCTCCAGGTGGTACGGCCAGGGCTGGGGGCTGGATGTTCGTAACACCCGGTATCAACGGGAATCCTCGATCTATCGCGACAATGTCCAGAACCTTGAAGTGGCCTGGACGTTTGCGCTGGACGGTGGCCAGAGCCCACATTCCTGGTTTGCTGTCACCGGTGACACGATCTTTGTCGGCTCACAGGGTGGGCACCTGTATGCACTGGACAAGGCCAACGGGTGCGAGCGTTGGCGATCGAAAGTTGATGGCAGTATTCGCACGGGACTCACTCACGGCGACATTGGTGGTGGAGTCACTGCCCTCTTTTTCGGAACGTTCGAAGGTCACGCCTACGCCGTCAACGCCCGCAACGGCCAACTCATCTGGAGAACTGACGCACGCGAACACCCGTTCAACATGCTGACCGGCACCCCGACCTTCCACGATGGACGACTGCTGGTCCCGGTCTCTTCCATGGAACTCACTCTCGCTGTCAATCCACTGTATGGCTGCTGCACATCGAGGGGCTCGCTGGTGGCGCTGGATGCCGTCACAGGAACGCGACTGTGGCGTCGACCAGTCATTGACGAACCCCCACAGGTCTCCGGTCGCCACCTTCTGTTTGTCGAGCAGTGGGCTCCATCCGGAGCACCCGTCTGGTCCGCACCGGCAATCGAGCCCGACAGTGGCCAGATCTACATCGGTACCGGCGAAAATTACACCGCGCCTGCGTCCGAAACCAGTGACGCGATTTTCTCCATCGCGGCTGTAACCGGCGAGCGGACCTGGGCTCGGCAGTTCACCGCAGGTGATACTTTCAACGTGGCCTGTACGGTACATGTGAAACATCCAAACTGTCCTGATGCAGCGGGACCAGACCTCGACTTCGGTGCGCCGCCCATCATCACCAGAGGCGCTGCCGGAGAACCCGTCGTGCTGGCTGGCCAGAAGTCCGGTGACGTGCACGCGATGGACGCCACCACGGGCAAACACCTTTGGTCAGTCAACGTCGGACGCGGTGGTTATCTGGGTGGTGTGCACTGGGGCATGGCCGCCCACGAAGGGCTGCGCTTTGTCTACGCACCGATCAGTGATATCCCGACAGGTCCAGGAGGTGGCGATGCCAAACCCGGCCTCTCCGCCATTGCCATGGACACGGGCGAAGTACGCTGGCAATACGCGCTGGATGATGCCTGCAAAGACAGACCCAACTGCCGACACGGCATGAGCGCTGCCATCATGGCCACCGATGAATTGATTTTCGGCAGTGCTCTCGATGGCCGTCTTCTGATCAACGACGCACGAACCGGTGAGCTGGTCTGGCAGCACGATACGTGGAAAAAGTGGCCTGCGGTCAATGGCCCCGATGCACAGGGCGGCACCATCGATGTTCACGGGCCTTACGTGGCGGATGACATGGTGTTCATCCAGAGTGGCTACGGAAGTTTTGGTCAACAGGGCGGCAATGCGCTCATTGCCTATCGATTGCATGCGGACAACAGTCACTGAGCCACTTATCCCTTCGGATATTTTTCCCGCAGGCAAGCCACCGAGCGGCTGATCAATTTTACCAGCACCGCGAGATCAACGTCCGCCAATGACTGGATGTAAAAACACGACTTGCCATTTTTGTACTTGCCAAGTTGCTGCATCAATTCCAGCTCTCCAGCAAAACCTGACATCACATACAAACTCAGGGCCTGTGCACGAGGAGAGAACCCGAACAACGGCGCGTCACCGGTTCTGCCGCTGGCATAGACATAGTGACAGGCGTCAAAGCCAACGATACTGCTGCCCCGCATCTTCAGCTTTTTGCCGGTGACTTTCTGCATGATCTTTGCCACGCCTTTGCAGTCCGCACGACGTTGATCGTCAACAATGGTGTCGAGGAACCCGCGGACACTGCCTGCGGTTACCTGGGTTTTGAGTTCAGCCATCGTCGACAATCCCGCCAACGCGCTTACTGGTCCTTTACTGGTCTTTTACTGATTCTGGGCAAACTGCGCGTAAGCCGCTGCCGTACCTTGCGCCATCTTGTCACCGTCGAAAGGAATCGACATCTCGGGTGTAAACTCCAGGACGATGCGTTCCGGTGTATCGAGGAACTTCACGAACAGATCCGGCTTGAGATTGCGGGTGAATGCATTGCCCTCATCCCTGGCCGCTGCCATGCCGTGTGCCAGCAGGTTATAAAACCAGAGTTTGGTTTTGGTATCGTCATGAATGACCGAATTTCCCTTGTAAGTCACCGTCTTGCCACCACCCATGGGGGTGCCCTTGCTGGTAATCACCACGGAAGATCGCCCATCCCGCGCGATGGCCTTGATGCGAACCCGCTCCCGGGTCGCTGTCATCCAGATCTTGCCATTCACC
>Ga0105050_10003689_pt1 | contig 20997 bp, 21 predicted proteins | sample FRY01_FD_78088 | JGI IMG/M metagenome (GOLD analysis project Ga0105050, IMG submission 78088) | Freshwater microbial communities from Lake Fryxell liftoff mats and glacier meltwater in Antarctica - FRY-01 | ecosystem: Environmental > Aquatic > Freshwater > Ice > Glacier meltwater ...
GAGCTCTACTACCTTAAGCTTAAACTCTTTGTCGTACTTTTTTCTTTCTCCTGCCATATTTCTAGGTTTTAACCTCTTACAATATAGCTTAACTTATACTCCTGTTTTCTGACAAGGTTCATAAGTCAACTATTAAAATATTTGTAAAAATAGCTTATTTGGAATTGATATTAAAGCGATTAGAAAAATAAATCTACATTTTTGATTTCATAGTCCAAGCAATAAGATTAGATCGTTCGACTGCTAATTTGGCTTTTTCACCTTCGAATAATTCATGAATTGTCAAATGAAAAATCGCTAACCAGCGTTCAAAATCACTTGCTTTTAATTCAAGTTTCGAGTGGGCGGTCATCATATTGTTTGCGTAACCTGGTCTATCTATTAAAATGAATGCCCAAAAATCTGCTACATGAGGAATATGTTGTTCTAAATTTAAATCGATAAAGAAATGCTTGATTTGTTCGTCTTTTAGGAGTGATTCATAGAATTTACTAATTAAATTCAGTACATCTTCGTAAGTCTCTATATCTCGCATTGTTTCTAAACAATTTTCTAGTTTTCTAACTTCTAATCTAATCTTTAAACCAACTCGAATATTTGACATAATTATCAGCAATGCGCTGCACTTCTCCTTTAAATAATTCTGGAGAGAGTGTTTTTACTTTTTTCGCTGGCACACCAGCATAAATACTCCAAGATTCAACTCTAGTGCCTTCCAATAAAACGGCCCCTGCAGCAATAATACAATTGGATTCTATATGACAATTATCCATAACAATGGCGCCCATGCCAATCAATACATTATCTTCCACGGTACATCCATGTACAAGCGCATTGTGACCAATAGAGACATTATTCCCTAAATTCACTTTTGTTTTTTCATATGTACAATGAATCACAGCACCATCTTGTACATTTACTTTATTGCCCATTCGAATTGAATTCACATCTCCACGAACAACTGCATTGAACCAAACTGAACATTGATCACCCATTACAACATCACCAACAATAGTCGCATTTTCTGCAAACCAACAATCATCACCAAATACGGGCGAATTTCCCCTGCACGATTTAATTAATGCCATTTAATTCTTTTTTACAAATATAAGCACAGTTCTTTCAATGGTGAATTAAAGTTACTTCGATCCTTCTCGTTTGCAAGGCCCTGCAAATTGATTGCTTCAATGAAGTCTTTTAAAATTTGTGGATTTGTTTTAGGATATTCACGCAAAGTCCAACCTATCGCTTTTTGAATGAAAAATTCCTTGTTTCCCAGGAATCATACTATAAATTGATTCCTAAAGATATTACATATCTAATTGATAGACCTCTTGAAGACTATTATTATCAGTTAAATTAATACCTAGATCTTTCACAAATCCATCAGCCACATCGTACACCCATCCGTGAATGTGAATTTTCTGATCTTGTCTCCAGGCGCTTTGAATAATGGATGTTTTTGCTAAATCATTCACTTGTTCCAACACATTGAGTTCGATAAAACGATTCAATCTTGTTTTTTCATCTGCGATACAATTCAATTCTTTGTAATGAAAACGATACACATCCTTTATATGACGAATCCAGTTGTCAATAAGGCCAAAATGCTTATTCGTCATGGCTGCAGCGACACCACCACAACCATAATGACCACAAACAATTATGTGTTTCACATGAAGAACATTTACGGCATAATCTAAAACACTTAGCATACTCATATCGGTGTGAAGTACCATATTGGCGATGTTTCTATGTACAAATACTTCTCCTGGTTCAGCGCCAATGATTTCATTCGCAGGTACACGACTATCAGAGCAACCAATCCATAGAATTGGTGGTTGTTGACCATTTGCTAAACGTTTAAAATATTCTGGATCAACTTTGATTTTGGTGGCAACCCATTTTTTATTGTTCGCGATTAATTGCTTATAATAGTTTTCCATGATATTTATTTTAATGTCTTGTTGTGATTTTCACTTCAGGAATGTTGATTGTAGTGATTGTTATGTTTTTTAGTTTTGAACCATACTGTTTGAAATTTTGGATAATCTCCAGCACGTCATAATCGATTTTGCCACAATTGGATCCATCGATTGTTAATTGTGTGTTTTTAGCTAATCCATCAATAAATTCAAGGATTCCACTCTTATTTAAAAAAGTCACCTCTTCAGATAAAATCACACGAACAACGGGGAAATTACTTTCTTTATTGGTTTCAATTGTGAAATTATTACGGTAATTCTTGCGAAGAATATAGAAAATTGAAAATGCTATTCCCACTAATATTCCAGTAAGTAAATCTGTAAAAAGAACGGTTATTACAGTCATTATGAATGGTATGAATTGATCAAAACCTATCTTGTACATTTGTTTGTACAAAGAAATCTTTGAAAGTTTGTAACCGATTAGTAAAAGTATAGCAGCCAAAGAAGCTAGAGGAATCATATTTAAAAGCCAAGGAATAAAGATTACCGATAGCAGTAATAACAAACCATGGAGAATCGTTGACAATTTACTTTTGCCACCGGCGTTAATATTTGCCGAACTTCTAACAATTACTTGAGTAATTGGTAAACCACCTAATAGACCTGAAACGATATTTCCAAGTCCTTGTGCTTTTAGTTCTTTATTTGTTGGTGTGCGAAATTTTTCAGGATCAAGTTTATCTGCTGCCTCAACACTAAGCAGTGATTCTAAACTTCCTACCAAAGCAATAGTTCCAGCGATGATGTAAACATTTGGATTGCTTAAATGGGAGAAATCAGGCAGTGTGAGAAATGAACCTAATTCATTTAAGGAATGGGCAATGGGTAAATTGACAAGGTGTTTTCCATTTACGACCCATGATGGATCAATCATTTCAAACAATACGTTAGAAAGTATTCCAAATATTACAACGAACAAGGCACCGGGAAGTAACTTAAAAATGGCATATTTCTTTAAAAATGGTTTGTCAAATAGAATTAGAATCATCAGTGACAAAACACTTATGGTAACTGCGCCAGGATGCAAAGATTTCAGCGCATAAATCAATTCCGAAAATGAATTATGACCATCAGGTTGGAAGAATGCCTCATCTCCCATAAAATCTGCATCATATCCAAGTGCATGTGGGATTTCTTTCAAAATCAAGGTGATGCCAATGGCGGCGAGCATGCCTTTTATGACAGAAGACGGGAAATAATTACCGAGAATTCCAGCACCAACAAAACCTGCGATTACTTGTATTACACCTGAGATTAATACAGCTAAAACGAAGGCTTCAAAACTTCCTAAAGTAATAATGGCAGCTGAAACAATAGTGATTAAACCAGCAGCAGGACCAGAGACACCTAGACGTGACCCACTCATGAAGCCAACAACAATTCCGCCTACAACACCAGCAATAATACCTGAAAAGATGTTCGGCATCCCGTCAATACCATCAACTTTCGTTGAAGCTAATCCCACTCCCAAACATAATGGCAACGCAACTAAAAAAACAACCAAACTGGAGGGTAAATCATGCCTCAAATTGGAAAATAAATTTTTCATAAAAAACGACCTAAATAATTTAACTTTTAAAAATTGTGATGAAGTTAAATTGTCGTTTCAGGGGGGATATAATCGGATGTTAAAACCGAATGATAAGCTTTCGCACAATAATAGGATTGAAAATCAAGCAATTGATAAGGAGTGAAGAAGTAATTTGACTCAATTAGTTCGATTTCTTCCTCGAGAACTTCTTCAACTATTTGATTTGAAGGATCATCCAGCATGTCGCAATCAGCGGAAATTTCAACAGATTGGTCCATTTGCTCGCTCACACTAAAAGAATACTTAGTAGAATTTGTCTGAGAATTAATCAAAGGTGAAGCAAACAAAACAACCAATTGCCACATGAAAAGAGACAAAAAGAAAACAGAAGTTATTTTGATATATTTCACCATTTTTACAATGATAATTATTTAATTCAATTTAAGATGTTAAGAAAACTTATTTTATGCAATAACATTTAATTTTTTACCAACCTTAATAAAGGCAGCAATCGCTTTGTCAAGATCTGCTTGGCTGTGCGCAGCTGAGATTTGAGTGCGAATTCGAGCGGCACCTTTCGCAACAACTGGATAGAAAAAACCAATGGCGTAAACACCTTCTTTAAGTAATTCATCCGCAAATTGTTGTGAAAGAGCGGCATCGTACAACATGATTGGGACAATTGGTGAATCACCCGGTTTTATATCAAATCCTGCAGCAATGATCTGCTTTTTAAAATATAAAGTGTTTGCTTCTAACTTATCTCGAAGTTCGGTAGTAGAACTTAAAATATCAAATACTTTATTCGATGCACCAACAATTGCAGGAGCTAAAGAATTTGAAAATAGGTAAGGTCTTGAACGCTGACGAAGGATCGAAATTATCTCTTTTTTCCCCGTTGTATAACCACCCATTGCTCCACCAAGTGCTTTTCCTAGCGTTCCAGTAATAATGTCTACTCGATCTAAACAATTGTGGTATTCTGGAACGCCTCGCCCAGTTTTACCAATGAATCCCGCTGAGTGACATTCATCGGTCATCACCAAAGCATCATATTTATCTGCAAGATCACAAATTTCATTCATTTTAGCGATATCTCCGTCCATAGAAAATACGCCGTCGGTAACAATAATTCTAAAACGTTGATCTTGTGCTTTGATTAATTGGGCTTCTAAATCAACCATGTCAGAATGCTTATATCTATAACGCTGTGCTTTACATAAACGCACTCCATCAATGATGGAAGCATGATTCAATTCATCTGAAATAATAGCATCTTCTTCACCGAATAAAGGTTCAAATACCCCACCGTTTGCATCAAAAGCAGCAGCATATAAAATGGTATCCTCTGTGCCATAAAATTGGGCAATTTTAGCTTCTAATTCTTTGTGAATATCTTGTGTACCACAAATAAAACGAACAGATGACATGCCATAACCATGGGTATCAAGTGTTTTTTTTGCTGCTTCAACAACTTCAGGATGCGATGAAAGACCAAGGTAATTGTTTGCGCACATAATGACAACTTCCTCACCACTTTCAACCTTCACTTTTGCCCCTTGTGGCGAAGTGATGATTCGTTCACGTTTGAAAATTCCACCTTCTTCAATTGCTTTTAATTCCGATTGAAGATAATCTTTCATTTTTGAGTACATGCGCTATAATTTTTACACAAATATAAAAAATAGAAACTAAGATTTGCTATTCATTTTAAAAATGATATCTGTCGTTGATTTCATGCCAGATTGCTCGTTTTACTGCATGAAATAAGCAAGTCCATCATTTCAAAAGTGAATTTTACATTGAAATTTAGAATCGAACGCTGGTTTAGAAATTCCACTTCATATTCCGGTCGTCGAGAACGGCAAAAGACACTTTCCAAGTTGGCGTTGGAGCAGATTTATTGCCATCGGAAAGCACGCCATAAACACCTATTCGCAAGCGACGTTTTGAAAACTTAAAGTTTCGTTCTAATCCTGCAAGTAGTTCATAATGTTGGTAATTGAATTCTTTCACGTATAAGGCTCCAAACCCTGTCACTAAGCCAATTCGGGTTTTTTTCATGAAGGGGATTTTGTTGATGATTGATCCGTTGTCATGATGAACAAAGTGAAACTCATAAAAAACATCCTTTGAAGGTAACGACGAGTCGAGTCCTTGAAAAGAATATAAGGGATTTGAAAACCAGATGGGATCACTTCGACGCTGGAATTTAAAATCAGCAATTTTCAATACTTTCGAGCTTAAGAATTTGCCAGCCAAAAGGTGGTAGCTCGAGGTTCCTAAGGTTCCAATTTTAAAGGTTTGCATAACGCCAACACGACCGTATTCATGATTCACATCACTTCCAAATAAATTGGGTATTCCCCGCTCGTATGTCGCATAGAAAGTTGGAAAACTTGATCCCAATAGAACCTTGCGATTTGGTTCTCGCATGTATTTTTGCTTGGGGGTATAACTCAAGGTTAAAGTTCCAATTAAAGCTTGATATGCTTCAAAAGCAAGAGGGTCATTGTTGGGTAAGCTTTCATCAAAAATTTCTACGAAATTATACCCTTCTAAACTTCTTCGTTCCGCAAAACTAAAATCAGCGTCGGCATAAAAACCATTAAACAGCTCATATTCATTGCCAAGTTTTAACATCGTCGTTTCAATGAAATTTTCTCGTTTATAGATTTGTGTAATGGCGTCATAACTTCGAATCGCATCAAATTCATGAGAAAAAGAAATCCGCGCCGTTCCAAAATGAAAAGGAGCATATCGATATCTAATCCAACCTCGACCTTTGATATCCTGATTGAGAAAACCATAGGAAGTTTCGGCATATGAATCAACTGAACGTTCGTCAGCCCATTTTTTAAAATAATAAAAACTTGGTGCAACACGCGGTCCAGCGATATATAATGGACGAGCGACCGCTGCAATAGAGCTGATGGTCCACTGATATCGTTTGTCCCTATTTCGATGGTCTACACCAAACCAAAGTATTTTTAGAAAGGTAACTTTATTGAATATGGCATCAATAGAATCTAGATATTCTTTACGGTTTTGGAAATCATGAATACTATCTTTTGCAATGATATAGGCCTTTTCCTCTTCAGTCAATGTAACTGTTCTGGTCTTTGCCCAAAAGCTTGTGTCTTTATCGTACGCTTCCTTTTCAGTAACTGCTAATTCATTATTGAAGAATTTATTGGCAAATGAGGGATTGAAATTGTATTCAGTAAAGGTGGCTGATGTTACGCATGTAGAGGTTTCATTTTTATACTTCACTCCATAATTTAACACTTGTTTTTTGAGTACACAAAGTGTATCTCCAGGATGATCAAATTCTTGGGTTATTGTAAAATAATCATAGACCAATAAATTACCTTTTTGCATAGTTAATTCTAGTTTTTGAATTAACCACAATGAATCAATAACCCATATATATCCTTCTAAGGTTGTCGTTGATGTGCTTCGAGGAATGATTTTGATGAGGTGAATTAAATGTCCATCTTCTTCATATTGTTTTTCTAATCTGTATTTGTAAGAAAGAATTCCAGGCCCTGAAATTGGTGAGCTGACTGGTGTTTGATGTAAATCGTCTAAGTGCAACAAGTTTTCAAAGAAATTGAAATTGGATTTAACAGTTGTTGTATAATATAGATTCCTATCAGAGCCTCTTTTTTCGTAGGCATTTCTAATTTCTTTGACTTTGTTTTGAGGAGAGTAGTATCGATTGAATTGAACTTCCACTAGGTTCATGTCATTCGCAAGTTGTTCTTGTTTTTTCTTTTCGGCCGCAAATGGGTCTTCAATGCCGTTTGGATCAACATCCGTTTTTTCTTCTTTTTTATCTTTTTCTTTTGGTTCTTTTCGGTCAATTTTTTCTGTTGCTTTGATATATCCATTGACCGAATGCGAATAATTCCATGGATTGATTTGATCGCGTTTTTTAACAACCTCCAACATTATTTCTCGGCCCGGATTTGACTTTTTCACAGATACTTCCACATCTTCAATATCTTGAATTTTAGTTGGAAATAATTGTAAATCTCGTTTGATGGGTGTATCATTCAAAACAAAATAGGTCTCGCGTGTATCATATCCAGTAGCTGAATATACAATGAAATACTCGCCAGGAAATAAACTTAATTCATAATAGCCATTTGCATCAGCGATCGTTCTTTGCTCCGCACTGTTCTTAACAAAGAGCTTTGCATAGGGTATCGCAAGATTTCGCTCGTCTGAGACAATTCCACTAATAATTTGCTGTGCCCAATTTGAAGATGAGGTAAGAAGGATTAGAAATAAAAAGTTGAATCTCAATAAGTTCATATGATTAAAGACGCGAAAGTCAATCATTAGTTACGCTAAGAATAATAGATAATCAAATTAAAAGTAGTTAATAGTTGTCATTGATGAGCATAAAATATGTTCAAGTGAGACAAACAAAGAAGAACGTTCAATTACAAGGATAAAAGGAAAAAGTTTTATTTTTTAGCCGCCTTTTGTTCTTCCATATATTTCAGGTGTTTTTCCATTCGATTCATCATCCACCGTTTAAAAAAGAACATGGATAGTGAAGTAACGACAAATGCATAATAGAAGCCCCATTTTTTTATTCCATCTGTATATGACATATAGGAAATAAATACAAAGATAATGAAGGCAGCCGCCAACCAGAAATAGAGCATTATTTTATTGTAAGTATTCATTCGAATTAATTTTAAAAATTTATTTTCCCGTAAGGTTTTAAGAATTCATAATAACTAAAATCTTGTTTAGTTTGAATCCCTTTGCCATAAAGTATCCCTTTTGGAGATTTCACGACTACATCAGAATGTGTATAAATTGAACTATCCTTTTGATTCCAAAAGAGTATTTCTGTTTCTAATTGTTGTTTTTTTTCTAGGTTGACAAGACGAACCGAATCTTTAACAAATAATAAACCTTTAGAAAAATTCACCTCCCCATATAAAGCGGTTAAAGTACTGACTATTTCTCCTTTAGCAGAAAAAAAATTTACTTTTAAACCATCTTTTAATTTAGTGATTGATTCAGGTTTAGAATACGTTTCTGCCAAGGTAGCATACACTTCAATGCGTGCATAGCCAGAATCGGTATAAAACATTTTTAAATTTTTCGTTACTTCATTAGGCGCCTTCGGATCGTATGTTACTTTTTGAATTGTTTCTAAATCATTCACACAAGAAAAAAGAATTCCTGCCAGTAATATACCGACAGGAATCTTTTTTAATATTAAAATATAGTTGAATTCTTTCAAGTTATACCAATTATAATTATCATTTTGAAATTGTCACACCCCAACAAGATAATGTAACACTAGTTACACCAGCTGTAAACCAATCGTCTTCTGTTGGTCCTAAAGCGCGGTATTTAGCAGCTAAGCCACCTTCTCCAGCGCGATCAGCTAATTGAGCTGCGTAGATATAGTTACATTTCCTTTCAAAAGTACTAGATCCACAGCTATTCGCCATGTTGGCAACACATTGAGCAGCAATTTTTAAGGATTCACTTTTGTATTTTCCTGAACCGTTCATTGCTGCGTTGTATGCTGCTTTATAGCTGTTTTGATCACTGAACATGATTGATAATATTTTGTAATCAAGTTCATCTTTTTTATCTCCATCTGTTGTCATACCTTTAGCATCTTTGTAAACACCAATTGCTTCGCTGTATTTCTTTTTTGTCATTAACAATTTTGCTTTCGCTTCAACTGCGCCAATGCTAGGATCAATTTTTATTAAGGTATCAATAAGCATTTCATATTCTTTACTGGAAGTACATTCTTTCGCTTCTAACAAAGTAATGAAGTTGTTTACGCTTGCTTTCTTAGCTTCAATTTCTTGAGGAAAAGAGCTCATGAAACTTTTTAAGTCTGGTAAAATGTCGTCACATGTTTTAACAACACCATTAAAATAAGTCGTTAAATTTTCTTGCGCTTTAACAGACATTTTTGCGTCACCTACCAATTTTGATAAGAAGAAATACTCTGTAATCAAACGTTGCTTCACAGCTGGTTTTTTATCAGCAGCAGCTTCAGTAAACATGACATACATATTATAGTAGTAATAAGAAATATGTGCTTCTGTTGCACTTGTTCCCTCTTTGTGAATACCGCGTGAGTATAATTCATCTGCTTTTGCTCTGTTAGGCTTTGAAGACTGGATGATATAATTAGCACGTTTTAAGTCATTCGCGACATCATACAATCCTTTTTCTTCTGTTCTATCATACGCGCTAACTATCGTGTCGATATATGCTGCTTTTCTAGCTTTATCTGTTTCGGTTGCTATTGTGTTGCTAATTGTACCAATCATACGATCGTAATTCGCTTTATCGTAACCGCCACAAATTTGTTCACCTTTCAAGTAATAAGTAGTCGCACCTGCATAATTTTTGATGTTCAATTCTTCACCTGCAAGAAAGCGCATTCTCAAACATTCTTTTTCTTGATCAGATTCCTGAGCAATTCCAATGAATGATGAAGATAAAAATAAAGTACCGAATATTAGTTTTGCAATTTTCATTTTACTGTGTGTTTAATCTAGTTTTCGTTTTCTAAACCATCTGTCATAAAACGATGGAGAAATGATTACTCCAAAATTTATACCAACAAATGATTCGCTTAATCCACTTGCATCAGTATTTCCTCTTTTACCATAAGTAACTCCAATGTTTATTGAAGAAAGAGCTTGTTGAGCAACGATTGGCAGCCCTAAACCAAATGTTGTGCCAAATTCTGATGTTGAAAGACCATTATCTGAGTAGGGAAGCGTAAAGCTGTAATATCCAACACGGTAACGCATTCTCTCAAAAAAGTTTGTATTTACTGAATTTTCAATGAATTTCGTTTCAGGTGTATACTGCATTCCAATTGAAATTTTGGAAGTAGCGGAAAAGTTAAATAACATTTCTTGTGAATTGAAAGCGGTTCTGTATTTCGACCAATCAGTAGAACTATATGATCCAGTTAATAACCACTCCGAATTTCGTGTATTTTTTGAATTGTTTGTTGAACTTGTTCTAAACGAGTAGGCAAATCCCATTGAGTAAGTTGGGGCCAAAGTAATGTTCCCTTGCACATTTGACGTATCATATAACATAGAATAAGTCAATGGGTTATTGACATTACCTGCATCATATAGTGTTTCGCTTTGATAGGCATTAATTTGTTGAGAAGGCTCCAAAACAGCACTTAAACTTAAGGTTTGCAATGGAGTTATGTTTTGTTTGTAATATGCCCCTAATTCGTAATGAAAAGATTTGAAACGCGTCGCTTTTTCATCAACACCACCATTGAATACATTACTTTGAATAATGGAGCTTTTACGAATATTTATCGTAGTTCCAAAGAGATAACCTAAATTCGCTCCAAGCGACAAATGTGCACCCTTCCATTTCAATATGGTGCTTGTTATTCCAATATATGCTTCATTTGTTCCGCCAATGCCTTCGTAATTATAACGAATTGAATCAGTGCCAATTTTTTGGGATGTAGTAATATCGTATCCCCGATTGCTATAAGGTTTTAATCCAATTGATAAGCCAAACAGTTTTTTCATCGAAAAACCAAAAGCAAAATGATCAATCATACCTGTTGCTCTAAAAACAGATGAGTTGTTTTGCGAATAAGTTGAAAGTCTTGAAGCAGCTGAGAGCGAGAATAGTGGTTGACCTTCAGCTAAAAGATGGTATGTAGCTGGATTGTAGAAGTTCAAGAACATTGAATCGGCTAATGCAATGTTTGCTTTCCCCAAGGCAGATGTCACGGCATCATTTCCATAGGTTCTTTCACCAAATCCGTATGAGCTAAACGGCGAATGAGTCACGTTTTGAGCAGCAACATTTAAGGAGGAAAGAAGAAGGAATGATAAAATAATTTTAGTGCGCATTCAACAAATAAATGTAAAACAATCCCTTAAGGGTCAAATTTTCGTCCACAAAGATGTTATTTTTTCTATGGAAATCAAAGTACTTCGCATCTCCACCTGTCATAAAAAACGTTAAGTCCTCATATTCTTCGGTATAACGTTGCATCAAATTATTTATTTCACCGCTAATTCCATTGATAACACCTGAATGAATTGATTCGTGGGTGTTTTTTCCAATTAAAGCTATTTGTCCATTATACTTTAACAAAGGAAGATTATCAGTATAATCATTCAGCGCTTTATATCTTAATTGAATTCCTGGAGAAATAGAGCCTCCTTGATAAACACCTTTAGCAGATACAAAATCAAATTTCACACACGTACCAATATCAATAGATAAACTATTTTTATATTGGTTGAGACCAACTATTGCTGCCGCATTGCAAATACGATCCATTCCTAAAGTATCTGGTGTCAAATAATTTAAGTCAATTGGCAAAATTGAATGGATAGTTAATTCGTGAATAGATTTGAATAAATTTTTAAGGATTGTTGTTTTTTCGGCTGAAAGCACCGACGAAATAATGGATGGAATAGATTTGAAATTTGCATTCTTTTCAATGAAAAGGGTGAATTCTTCAAATGGAATTCTAAAAATGCGTTCAATTTCACCATTTGAGAATACAGCAAGTTTGATGGCAGTATTACCTGCGTCTAAGACGATTACCTGATTTGCACTATTCATAGTTGCAAAGATACACGAACAATTGCGAAAAAAAATCACTTCGTTTCTTTGGAGATAAAAAGAAGTTGTTATCTTTGCCCCCACAAATAAGGTTAGGTGATGTAGCTCATCCCGATAGTTATCGGGAGGTAGAGCAAAGAAAATAAAAGGTGATGTAGCTCATCCCGATAGTTATCGGGAGGTAGAGCAAAGAAAATAAAAGGTGATGTAGCTCATCCCGATAGTTATCGGGAGGTAGAGCAAAGAAAATAAAAGGTGATGTAGCTCAGTCGGTAGAGCAAAGGACTGAAAATCCTTGTGTCGGGGGTTCGATTCCCTCCATCACCACCATCGAAAACCCTTGACAGGAATGCTGTTAAGGGTTTTTTCGTTTTTATTGGGTTTTAGTGGAGTGGACTGCTTCAAAAAATGGAGTGGACTTTGACGCATTTACCAAAGCTTAAATTTGACTACTTTTTTGAATATTTCACTGTCATCGTAATAGTGCTTTTTATCTATTCGAGAGTCTTTGTGGCCCGTAAAAAAATTTGCATTATTACCAAACTCATTTCTCATACGTGTAATGTATTTTTTCCTTAATCCATTCAGCTGGACTAGAGAATTCATACCTATTTTATCACGATAATATCCGAATGCATTAGTGAGATTATCTGCAAGAGTGTTTCTTTGTTTTAAGTCTTCACCCGCTATAATGTAGCGGTCTGAGCTTTTATACTTTTCATATCCAATTTTCATTAGAAAGTCATATAATTCTGGAAAAATTGGTGCTTTAGTATATCGGTTCTGAGATGCAACTCTATGAGAGTTTTGTTTTGAAAATTTACTATCAATCATTTTAATATAACCTCCTAATAACTTTCCTTCTGGATTCAATGTTATGTCTGAAAATTTAGCCGTCATAAATTCCTCTCTACGCCTGCCTGTTAATGCAGCAAAATCCATTGTATCAAGAAGCCAGTTGAAAAATCGGGTTTTTCCTTTTATTTTATCATTAATTGAACCTAAAGCCATAGCATCTTTCATCAATTTAAATTCATCAAATGTCAAGGCTCTTGCTTCTTTTTCTATAGAATCATTAACTTCTATTCCTTTAAATGGAGAAACGATATTGTAACCGTTTTCAATCAGAAACAGATAAAATTGGTTGTAAAAACCAAAAGCTTTTTTTTGAACTGAAGTACTCCAGCTTGAAAGGTGTTTTATTGTTTCACTGATATTATCATCGCTTACTTTGTCAACCCTTATTTGAAAAAAATCTTCTCCTATTATTTCAGTTGCATTTTTCCATTTTTTAATGTGATTTTCAAATGCATTAAATGAATTCTGGCTTAGCGTTTTAATTTGATACTCCTTTACCCCGATATTTCTTTTAAAATCAAGGAATAGGGAAAGGCAATCAATCAACAATATTGGTTTTACATTTTCCTCTAATTGAATTTTGGACTTGATTGGAGTTTTAACGTAATGTTTAAATTGAAAACCTAATTCAATAACTTCAGTTAAATTTCTTGTGTCATAACAAAACGTTTTTCTTTTTTTTCTACTTCCAACTGAATTCACACATATGATTGACTTGTATCGCTGTTTACTTGCAGGATGTTTACAATCCGTTTTTTGAAGAATTCCAATTTGATTTCTTGGGTCAAAAAGTGTTTTGCAATTATTACAATAAACTCGAATCCCAATTTTATAGGCAATTTCGTTAAGTCGTAAACTTCTCATTTCCTAAGGTTATTTATAAAATCTGTAACGTTTTTACTTTTGGGAATATATTCGGGGATTAGGCCACTTACTGGTTCCTTTTCATTTTTAATGAATGCCATAACTTCCGAATAATAGGCGTAAAATTTACCCCAGTTATCACCATGTAATTGTTTAATGCGTTCAATTAATACAGCATCTGCTTTTGCAAAGAATTCACCTCTAATAAAGTATTTTCTTTTGCTAAATTCATAGTTATATGCTACTATTCGCACAGCAATACACCATTCCTTGAAGCTATCTTTTGATAGCTGCAAGTGTTGGCGTGCGTCTTGTAGTTTAATTCGTGACATATTTATTAATTGTTATAATGTACTCTTATTTAGACTGGTATATCAACCACCATCAGAAATGTTACGATGGTTTTTTTATAGTCCATCAATCCTCTTTTCATTTTGTGCTTCATGTCGGTATATCAAATACTATCAGAAATGTTAGACTTACCTTTTTATGATTGTCCACGTTTTTAAATAAAAATCAAATTGCTGATGGTTTTAAGGATTAAACAGCAGAGTAAAGGGCAAACATTTGTCGTGAATAATTGATATTCAGGCTTTTTCATTTAACTTCACGAATTATTGAAAACCACTGACCCAAATATCATTCTTTCAAAGCTTCGAACTGGAGACGAATCTCCTATAATGGAACTTTACAAGTTGCATCGAAATGAATTTATCGTTTGGGCAAAAGCCAATTATAAAGCTTCACCAGAACAAGCAAAAGATGCTTTCCAAGAAGCCGTGTTGGATTTTCACCAAAATGTTATTACGGGAGTATTAGTAGAGTTTACCAGTTCGATAAAGACGTATTTATTTCAAATAGGCAAATATAAATTACTCAATATCATAAAAAAAGAGCATAGAATCACTTACCATGACAATCTTCAATTGATAGAAGGAAAAGAAATGGAAGATTACATGGATGATGAAAATAAGGCGCACTCTCAAGAGCAGTTAACGAATGCTATCAATAAACTGCCAGAGGACTGCCAGAAAGTACTTAAATTGTATTATTTCAACGAATTCGATATGGATAGCATTGCTCGTGAGTTAAAATATAAAAATTCAGATACCGCAAAATCTAAGAAATCTGTCTGCATGAAGAACTTAATGCTTGAGCTAAAAAAAATCACTTCAATATTGGTCTTTTAATAATGGAATTAAATCAAAACATAGAACTTTTTGAAGCATATACCGATGGCAGTATGTCTGGAGATAGACTCAAAAAGTTTGAAGCTCGACTTGCCTATGATTCCGAATTTAAAGCGTCCTATGAAATTTATCTTTCTGTAGAAAAAGGAATTAAACAACATTTTAGAAATGAAGTAAAGTCTAAACTTGAAGAGATTGATGGCCATCTTGATTCGTTATCCACTGTTAAAAAAGGACGCTCTAAAACCCTGTACTTATGGAGTTCATCGGTTGCTGCTGCAATTGTAATTAGCGTGTTTTTATTCAATCATTTTTCTACCATCTCTAATCAAGATTTGGCGCTTTCATACTGGAAAAGCGACCCTGGATTACCTGTGAAAATGAGTTCCAAAGGAAAGTATGATGATGCCATGAATGCATATAAGCTTAAGAATTGGGAAGTCGCAACGAAAGAATTAACAAAATTAAAAACTGATACAGCGTATTACTATTTAGGTCTTGTTTCGTTTCAACGGCATGAATTCGCTGCGGCAATTCAACAGTTTGAGAAAATTGAGAATAATTCTCATTATTACGAATCAGCACAATTTAGATTAGGACTTACCTTTCTATCTTTAAATAAAAAAGATGATTCGAAAATTTATTTTGAAGCATTGAGTGAACATTCTGGAAAGTATAGAAAGAGCTCAAACGAAATTTTAGACCAAATAAATTCGAAATGAACAAAGTTATATCCGTATTAATATTCTTGATAATAACCCAGTTTCATGGTTTTGGGCAATCAAAAAAAGATGTAATTTCTACTCAAATCACAACGATTGATAGTTTGAAAATTGCACTTAAAGCGCAACAAGCACTTGTTTTGATACTGAAAGATGATTTGAAAAAAGAAGAGGCTAAATTAAGTTCTGAAGTCACTAAAAATTTAAAATTAAAGGAACATTTAGATTCTCAAAATCTTACTTTAAACCAATTACAAATTGAAAACACAAATTTGATAAATGAAAAAGCTCTTCTATCTCAGGAGTTAGGTAGCGTTGAACAAGAAGATTGGCAAAGTCTTTTTGAATCAAAAAAACAAACAGGTTTAGATATTTTCAGATATCATTTAACACCAGATTTTGACACTTTAAGTTCAGATTGGAAAACATTTCAGTTGTATGCATATTTTAATTTTGAAGAAAAAGTAATAGATGAATTTGTAAGTAATGATTCTAAATTTGATAGAATTTCAAAAAGCGAATATAAAGAATTAGAGATACCATCGAATGCATATGAAGCCGTAATGAGCTCATTCCCAAATGGAAAAAATAGTACTGAGCTAATTTCTTATTGCATTATTAATGGTAGTTCTTTAAAAATTTATGGTAAAACTTCCTATTGGCCAAATCTGGATAATGAAACTTTTAATTTTAAACTTATAGGAAGTTATGTTATTGATGCAGATTATTGGAATAGTTTGATAAATGAAAAGAAGAATAAAATTCAATTTAAACTTCAAGCTTACAACAAACAAGAAGCAGCTGCAGCTTCAATTAATTTCCAAGCAGACTATTTAATAAAATTAGTGAAAGGTAATGAGACAATAGCCGTTTTTGGAGATAGTGGCGAGGGAAGTCTTTCGGAAGAAAATGATGAAGTTTTCATCTCAACTGACGTTCCCTCTTATAGAACCTATTCTTATAAAGAAGAGGGAGATGAAATTTTTGTTACTTGTAATTTTCAATTTGAAGAAGGTGATAGTCCTGGATGGACGAAAACATACAAAAAGGACGATAAAGGTGTGTGGAAATTAATCGAATGCAATGGTGCATGTGATTAATGTTTCTTCCACTTTTTCAAGAAAATGATTCCCACAACGATAAGAAAACCACTTATAAACCAAAACCAAAAAGAATTGTCTTTTTTCAAAGTAAATTCTATATTCGCCCCAGATAAATGGTGTCCAGCCCAATAATATGGAGCTGCCAATTCTGATTGCTTACTCGAATTAATGTAATCTAATTTCGCTTTTTTAAGACTTGAATTACTATTTTCTCCTTCCATTAAATTTGAATAAAACAATTTCATAATTTCATTCGAAGCAAAATCATCTACCTCCCAAATATTAGATAGAATTGAGGTCACTCCTTCAATGGCAAAAACACGCTCAAAACCATTTATACCATCTCCTACATATACTTTACCCAAAGAAGAATTGCATGTGTTTAGAACTGCTAATTTTGGCACTTGATTTTTGAATTTTACATCTTCCAGTGTTAATTCACCTCCAGATAACATCAGTTTTGAGAAAAACGATTGGTCTTGGTCAATAATCCCGTGACCACTTAAATGTAGGATAGATGCATTTAAGTTTAGAAAACTACTTTTTGTTGCTCCTACTCCTGAAATTCCTTTAGAATTAGGAAGTGTATTTAACTCCTCTATCAAAGATTTACTAAAAGGTAAAAGAGATAAATTTTCCTTTTTACATTCGGGAGCAAAGGCATTAATTGAAAATGAAGTTTTTATAGTTGAAGGATTGAATAATTTTGAATTCAAAACAAATTGAATGTCATTATGCTTTATCAGGTAATCTAATTTTGCATAATCACCTTTTTTCACGTTATTTTCTGAAATCAAAAGCGCTTCGAAAGGAATTTTAGCCAAGATTCCATCAGGACAAATTATTAACCTTTTGTTCGATAGGTTTATTCCTTTGAAAATGGTATTAAACAGTTTCTTACCAAATCGACAAAAATCAGCATAGTTGATGTCTAAAATTGATTTTCTAAAAGAGTTTATGTCTTCCAAATTGGAAATTGGAAATTGTTTTACTTCGAATCCTGATTTGGAGATGAAAGAAACAACGACAACTCCTGAAAGACCTGTAGTTTGAAAGTCAATAAATAAATCGTTTGGCTTTAATGATTTCTGAAAGGTAGTCAATGAATAATTAAAACTATTTTCTTTTTTCTGCGATAAAACAATGTCAAAATTCTTCAAGTATTGACTTGCTTCGAAAAGAATGTTTTTGTCAATTAGTTCACCTATTTTTTCTTTTTCGCCCAGAATGCGAATAGTTTCTACATAAGGAACGAGACTGTAAATGGCTAAATGCTGGTTCTTATTTTTGGAGGCACTGGAATTCATCAATCCTTTCCAAATAGAACATGCACTATTGTTATCGTTTTGAATTTCATTTAATACCGTTTTATTAAGTTTCGAATAGGACAATTGATGAATGGTTAAATACTTATAACACATCAATAAATCACTCTGGTTTGGAATTCCTTTTATTGATTTACTACTATTTGAATTATCGACTCCAAATGCAATCAAAGATTTTTGCAATTTTTCTTCTGCTATCTGGACATACTTTTTATTACAAGGGCTTAAATAATGATTTAACAAGCCGATTAAAAAGTAAGTCTTTCCTTTTTCATAATGAACGTTCCCGTATAATCCTGTCCATAAGTCATCGGCTTTTGAGTAGTATTCATTGGCTCTTTCATAAGTAAGTGGAATGTCTTTTCCCTTTATATTAATAGTAGCCATCAAAGCAAGGTCAGTATAACTATTTGCTAGAAGGTGATACGTTTTAGCTAAGTCATGTTTAGAAGTGTTTTGTGCTAATTGAAACTTAATAGAAGTCAAATAATAGGCTTGTATCTTCTTGTAAAGTTGTTGCATTGCAAAGTAGCTTATTCCTTCTTGATTTTGCTTAAATGACTGGGCAATGATATTATAAATTAAGTGAATATTGACTTCCTTTTTTTGAGCATCAGTCATTCTATTTATCAACACCAAACAAGAATCTGCAAAAGCACTGGATAATGGAATGTTCATTTTTTCGTAATAATAATTAGAGCGTAAGGCAAAGTTCCAAGCTAAATGATAATCACCTTTTTTATAAATTTTTGACCGTATATGGTTGCTTTTCTTCCAGAAAACAAGAGCCTGGTCAATATCCCCTTTTAATTTGAAGAAATCTCCATATAGTTGAAATAGCTGTAATTTCTCTTTATGACTTTTTGATTTGGAAATTTTTTCATCAAATTCTTTCTCCAAATTCTTAAATGCTCCTATTTCGATTTTGTGTTTCAATTCATACATAGAATGGTACGGTCCAGCAATACTGAACTGAGAAAAAAGTGTGATTAGGGTAAAAATTATTATGCGCATTGATAATAAAAGTAGAAAAAATTTAGCTTATGACTTACTTATTGGAATTTGAGTTGATAAAATGGGAAATATCCATTAAAAAAACTACTATTTATGAAAAAACAATTTCAAAAAATCAGTGAATTGACGAATCTCTTTTTTAATAAGAGTACTTGGTCAATAATTGCATTAAGTGCTTCCGCATTACTTATTTGTGGTTTAGTACTTTATTCATTTAACTTTTTCTCTCCTACACAACAACAAGTTGTAATTACTGCTCAAGAATTTAGGAATAATAAAATTGGTGAAGACCTCAGTAATGACGAATTTGAAAGTGGGGCTAATTTTGAAGAGTATAATGCTAAATTGAAAAAAATAAAGAGTTATTTCCCTAATTCAGAATGGGAGAAAACAGAAATAGTCATATCTGATGCTGAGTTCAAAAAGGCACAAGAAGATTATAAAGTGCAAATGAAACAATATTACGAAGATTATTACAGCGGGTATAGCGATGGGTCTGAATATCCTAGTCAACCTCAAAAAATCACGCAAATACCATATTCCATGAAAGGATTTATGGATAAGCTTTTAGAAGGCTACGATATAGACTCAGTTGATTTTGATAAAAAAATTGAAATCTTAGATAAGATAGAATTTTTCGTAGGCTTAACTAATAAGAAAAATCTCGACACCCTATTTCATGAAGACTTCATAGACCTTTTGAAAAAAAGTAAAAATATCAGTTTAAATGAGATGAAAACTGCTTACCAAATACATCAGAATCTTACAAAAACAAAAATAGTCTACGGTGAAAAAGAAAAACCTTTCGAAAGGAGAGCTATCTTGTTTAATTTATTGAATGCCTGCGCAAACAATGAAGTAAGCGAGGGAAGATTTGAAACTGTAAATCAATTAATTGATTATGCGAAAAATAAAATTAAGGTTAAAGACACGCTTGTTTTAGCAAACATATCGAATCAATGTATAAATTTAAATTTAAGCCATATAAAAGATGTTAAAACAACGGACGATTTTATGGAAAGTGAAGCAATTAATCAATTTATGACTGATGATAATTTGTTTAATTTAAAGGATGATAATTTTCAAAATCAATTTAATTCATACTTAACACTTTTTACTAAAAAAACAGAAATGGCACATGTTGAATTTTTGGCTCGTGAAATACTTCGCAAAGAAAATAGAGGCAAAGGTTTAAATTGGGTTTTTTATGGTTTACTGTTTTTTAGTTTGGCAGCAATGATTGTTGTTACGATACGTAATTCTCAAAATAAATAAGGATATGAAAAAAATGTACATTATACTAGCATTCGTTGCTGTAGGAATTAGCTCATGTGAAAATAAAGAGCGTTTGGAAGAAATCAAAGCAAGTATTACTTTGAAAAGTGGTAATAATACAACCAATGAACCAAAAGTAAGCTTACAAATTCCTTCAGTTTTTGTTGAAGAAGAAGAAAGTTCGGAAGAGGAATATTATGGAGGAGAAGGAGATTATGAATATGGACATGAATATGGAGAAGGAGAATATTCTGAAGAAGAAGAATGGGGTGATTGAGTAATTCACAAGAGAAACACAGTCAATTTAAGAATAAACAGCGTCAAGAATTTTTACTTGTAATTAATAATAAATAAATGGAAAACGAACAATTTGAAATAGAACGCCAAAAACTGGAGTTAGAGCGCCAAAAACTTGCTTTAGAAAGACAAAAGTTAGAATTCGAACAACTTAGCACCTCAAAAACACAGACCAAGGGAGAAAGTAGTGTTAAACAACCACCAC
>Ga0105050_10003693_pt1 | contig 20983 bp, 20 predicted proteins | sample FRY01_FD_78088 | JGI IMG/M metagenome (GOLD analysis project Ga0105050, IMG submission 78088) | Freshwater microbial communities from Lake Fryxell liftoff mats and glacier meltwater in Antarctica - FRY-01 | ecosystem: Environmental > Aquatic > Freshwater > Ice > Glacier meltwater ...
TCAATAAGTCTTATTTCTTCCTGACCAAATTTCGCAAGCTCTGCACTTATGACCTTCATATGCTTCCCATACTTAGGACCCAGCGTTTTGAAGTTTGGTTTGATATTTTTTGAAATAACTCCAGAAGTATCATTTAAGTACTCAATTTCTTTTACATTAATCTCGTTCAAAATGTAATCCTCAACTTTAGAAACTTTCCCTTCTAGTGTATCATCCAAAATAGGAATGATAATTTTAGCAAGGGGCTGACGCACCTTAATCTTTTCCTTTTTTCGCAAGGACAATACCATGGATGAAATATTTTGAGCTATACCCATTCGCTCTTCCAAATCCTTGTCAATACAAGCCGTATTTGCTTTTGGGAATTCTGCAAGATGCACAGATTGAGCTTGGTCTTTTCCACTTACTTGATTTAAGTTTTGGAATAAGAAATCACTAAAGAATGGGGCAATAGGAGCCATCAATTTACTTAAGGTATCCAAGCAAGTATAAAGTGTTTGATAGGCAATGACCTTGTCCTCAGAATATTCCCCTTTCCAAAATCGTCTTCTATTTAATCGCACATACCAATTGCTTAAATTGTCGTCCACAAACTCTTGAATCAATCGTGCTGCGTTGGTTGGTTCGTAGTCCTCAAAACAGGTGGTCACTTCTGCTACAAGTGTATTTAAAACAGATAAAATCCATTGGTCAATTTCTTGTCTTTCTGAAGCTGGCACTTCTTCTTCTTTGTATGAAAATCCATCTATATTAGCGTACAATGAAAAGAAAGAATAGGTGTTGTAAAGTGTTCCAAACAATTTTCTTCTCACCTCATCGATCCCTTCAAAGCTGAACTTTAAATTATCCCAAGGTTGTGAATTAGAAATAATATACCAACGCGTGGCATCCGCACCGTAAGTGTTCAAGGTTTCAAATGGGTCAACTACATTACCTAAACGCTTGGACATTTTTTGACCATTGCCATCCAAAACTAAGCCATTTGCAATTACATTTTTATAGGCGGGTGTCCCAAACAACATGGTTGAAATAGCATGTAAAGTAAAAAACCATCCTCTAGTTTGATCCACGCCCTCTGCTATAAAATCTGCAGGGAAATTGTCCTTAAAAACTTCTTTATTTTCAAACGGATAATGCTGTTGTGCAAAGGGCATACTTCCCGAATCAAACCAAACATCAATAACGTCTTCTTCTCTGTGCATAGGTTTCCCACTTTCAGAAACTAAAATGACTCTGTCGATATAAGGCTTGTGTAAATCAGCCAAAGGTTCATTTTTTGTACCTAGCTTTTCATTTGCTTTTTGCATTTCTCGGTTCAATTGTTCAACTGAACCAATACAGATGAGCTCTTCTCCATCTTCTGTCCTCCAAATAGGCAATGGAATACCCCAGAATCTTGAGCGGGATAAATTCCAATCTTGAAGATTCTCCAACCAATTCCCAAATCGCCCTTTTCCGGTACTCTCAGGTTTCCAATTGATTTTATTATTGTTGGCAATCAATTGATCTTTAACTGCTGTTGTTTTAATAAACCAACTATCAAGGGGATAGTATAAAATGGGCATGTCCGTTCTCCAACAATGTGGATAATTGTGCACATATTTTTGTACGTTATACGCTTTATTTTCTACTTTTAATTTTATTGAAATGTCTACATCAACTGATCGGTATTCCTTTTCTGGAATGTCTTCATAATTCTTAACATACTTACCAGAAAACTCCTCCAAACCATCTACAAATCGGCCTTGTTTATCTACTAAAGTCAAAGAGCCTATGCCATTGGCTTTGGCTACTTTCATATCATCCGCGCCAAAACTAGGTGCGATGTGAACGATTCCTGTCCCATCCTCTGTAGTTACAAAATCACCCAAAATAACACGAAAGGCATCCCCATCTTCTGGTTGGAAATAAGGCAACAATTGCTCGTAAGAAATGCCTTCCAAATCCTGTCCTTTTAGCACCGAAATTATTTTCCAAGGAATTTCTTTGCTCCCTGTCTCATAAGTTGTAAAATCTAAATTTTCATTTTCCGTTTTGAACCATTTTCCAAGTAATTTTTTAGCCAGGATTAAGTTCACATGCAAAAAAGTATATGGATTAAAAGTTTGAACATAAACATACTCAATCTTCCCTCCAACGGCTAAAGCCGTATTTGAAGGCAATGTCCATGGGGTGGTTGTCCAAGCAATAAAATAAGGGATCGCATTATCCTTAAACAAGCATTCAGATTTCGCATTTCGAACAATCTTGAATTGCGCTACTGCACTGGTGTCCGTAACATCTTTATATGCGCCAGGTTGATTTAGCTCGTGGGTACTTAACCCAGTTCCCGCTGCTGGTGAAAACGGTTGAATGGTATACCCCTTATAAAGCAAGCCTTTGTTGAACAACTCTCCAATAGCCCACCATACCGATTCGATATAATCATTATCATAGGTCACGTATGGATTATCAAGGTCCACCCAATAGCCCATTTTCCTAGTTAAATCATCCCAAATACTTTTATATTCTAAGACTGTTTTTCTACATTCTTTGTTATAATCTTCAATGGAAATTTTTGTTCCAATATCTTCTTTGGTAATACCCAGTTCTTTCTCTACTTTTAATTCTACAGGCAAACCATGTGTATCCCATCCACCTTTTCTCTTCACTTGAAATCCTTGCATCGTTTTATACCTACAAAAAATATCTTTCACTGTTCTACCAATAACATGATGAATGCCCGGCAATCCATTAGCGGAAGGTGGTCCTTCATAAAAAACGAACGCTTTGCTTTCATCCTTACTTTCTATTGACGCTTTAAAGATTTGCTCTTGTTCCCAAAAGCTTGCAATCTTTTTGTCAATTTCACTAAGATTTAGACCGTCAAATTCAGGATAGAAACCAGCACCATTTGCATTTTTCTGCTTCATGTTTCGTCTTTGTATTTTAATTAAGTGAGCAAAAGTAAGAAGATTCAAGCTAGAATGTAAAATATAGCGCTTGCAATTACGTTTTTGACTTGATTTTGTTTTTACTTTGTAGCTCATGATTCGATATTTTTATAGCCTTTTTATCTTAAGCATTACCTTTTTCAGCGCAAGCGCTCAGAGCATTGGAGACTGGAGAATGCATATCAATTATAGAAATTCCAATAGCGCAGCTATTGGTGGAAGTCGAATTATTTCTGCAAATGACAAATCCCTCTTGCTCTATGATTTTGAAGATGGAAGTGTGAATACCTTAGATAAGGCTAAAGGCTTGAGCGATTATGGCGTTAGCGCTGTTGCCTATGATGAAACTACGGGTTCATTTGTTGTGGCCTATACCAATAGCAATGTTGATTTAATCAAAGGAAATAATATTATCAACTTACCTGACATTAAGAATAAATTGACTGCAGGGTCTAAAACCGTCAACCAAATCCATACCTACGAAGGGTTAGCTTATCTAAGCACGGATTTTGGCATCGTAGTAATCGATTTAAGTAATGAAGAAGTAGAGAATACCTATATCATTGGTTCTACAGGAAATCAAACCATTGTTCTTGATTGTACGATTAGTCAAGATACTATTTATGCCCTGACCCAAGAAGGACTTAAAAAATCCTACTTAGGCTCTGAAAATCTATTGGATTATAATCAATGGACGCACAATTTCGCCCCGCTCCCGCAGCTTAGCGACATCGAAATGCATGAAGATACCTTGTTCGCTTTAGCAAACGGTCTTTATAGGTATCTTGATGGTGCCTGGCAACTTATACAAGCCGATAATGGAAGTGAGTTTAAAAATTTACGAAGTTCAGAAAGTTTGTGCTTCATTAGTGACGACCTTCACGTACTAAATTATAATAAGGGCTCAATAGACACCTTAAATACGAGCTTTTTAATCGATCCCTCATTCTGTTTGGTTCACAATGATATTCCATTTTATGGGGATTACAAATTCGGTCTTTTCCAAGGTAGTCAATCCATTAGCACTTTTACTAGTCCTTATACGAATAAGGGTTTTAATGCCACTTCATTTGGAAATAGCGTTGCGATTACCTCTGGAGCTTTCAATTCCAATTTGGATGGTCTAGGAAATGTAGAAGGAGGATTTTATATTTTTGAAAACAATTCATGGAACAACCAAAACATTTACTCCGGTATAGGAACGGCAGTGCCAAGTCAAGATTTGAATCGCATAGTTTACAATTCCTTTAACAACAAATTGTACATAGCCATGTTTAAAGGTTTGATTGAGTACGACTTTAATACTGTCACCATTTATAATGAGACGAATAGCCCCATTGATTCTGCTATGGGCAATGGTTTCTTTAAAAAAGTGAGTGGCGTGGACATCGACAGCAAGGGGAATACGTGGCTTATTAATCCGCAAACTTCCGCCGCTTTAATTGTGAAAACTTTGGATAACAATTGGCTAGAATTCTCCTTAGGTAATGATGATGATAAATTAAATGACTTGTTTATTGACAGTTACGATCAAAAATGGATCCCATTGCGCAATCAGGGTTTAACGGTCTATAAAGAAGGTGAAAATTTAAGTGCAAGCGGTGCTCAAAAAATTACTTTATCAACAAACAGCAATCAGGGAAATCTACCAAACAACAATGTCAATTGCATTACTGAAGACAAAAATCAACAAATTTGGGTCGGCACTGATGAGGGAATCGCTGTTTTTAGTTGCCCTGGAAATGTGCTAGACCCATTGAGTCCATGCAAAATATCAGAACGACTGACGAATACATTGGATGATTTTACAGAATATCTTTTTGAAACCGATGCAGTGACTTCTATTGAAATAGATGGCGCAAATAGAAAATGGATTGGTACAAGCGCTGGAGTTTGGTTGTTAAGCGAAGATGGTAAGAATGAAGTACAAAGTTTTAACACAGAAAATAGTCCCTTACCTAGCAATACCATACTAGACATTTCGGTAAATAAAGGAACTGGCGAAGTTTTTATCATCACAGATCAAGGGATTGTATCCTACTTTAGTGATGCTACTGAAGGTGCTGTAAATCATAATGAAATAAAAGCTTATCCAAATCCTGTTCGACCAGATTACACTGGTTTCATTTCGATTACCGGCTTGGCGCAAGATGCTTTCGTAAAAATCACCGATGCCAGTGGCGTGCTCATCGAAGAAGGTTTCGCCTTAGGCGGCAAATACGTTTGGGATGGCAATGATTACAATGGAGAAAGGGCACGAACGGGAATCTATTATATCTTCAGTTCCAATCCATTAGCTACCGAGAAAGCCGTAACGAAAATAGCCTTTGTGAAATAGGCTGCAAATTGCTACATTTACAAAAGGAATGATTACCAAAGAAACCATAGCGAAGATTAATGATGAAGCGGACATTGTAGATGTCCTCAGCGACTTCATTACACTTAAGAAAGCGGGGTCCAATTTTAAAGCGAACTGTCCCTTTCATCACGAAAAAACACCTTCATTTGTTATTTCTCCAGCTAAACAAATTTACAAATGCTTTGGTTGCGGAAAAGCGGGGGATAGCGTGAAGTTTGTTATGGATCACGAACATTTTAACTATGTAGATGCTTTAAAATATCTAGCACAGAAATACAATATTCCTATAGAAGAAACTGTCCAATCTCCGGAATTCATAGAACAAGAATCGAAGCGTGAAGGCTTATATGTGGTGAATGAATTTGCGAAAGATTTTTTCTCGTTCAACATGCACGAACATGAAGAAGGGAAATCTATCGGTTTAAGTTATTTTAAAGAACGTGGCTTTACAGATGAAATCATTAAGAAGTTTCAACTCGGTTATTCCTTAAATTCTTACAGTGCTTTAACAGATGCTGCGCTTGAAAAAGGTTACCAATTAGAGATCTTACAGAATGCGGGACTAAGTTCCAAAAAAGAAAACACCAAACTCGACTTTTTTAGAGAGCGGGTAATGTTCCCTATTCATGGGGTTTCAGGTAAAGTGCTCGGCTTTGGAGGTCGAATTCTGAAAAACAACGTTAAGGCTCCCAAGTATATCAATACACCAGATACCGACATCTACGATAAGAGCAAAGTGCTTTACGGCATCTTTTATGCAAAAGTTGCCATTCGAAAAGCAGATGAATGTTTTCTAGTAGAAGGCTATACCGATGTTATTTCCCTTCATCAAGCCGGGATTGAGAATGTAGTTTCCTCTAGTGGCACTTCTTTAACGAAAGACCAAGTTCGTTTAATTAAAAGGTATACGGAAAATGTAACTGTTTTGTATGATGGTGATGCTGCGGGCATAAAGGCGGCCCTAAGAGGAATTGACATCATTTTAGAAAATGGCTTGAACGTGAAGGTGGTTTTATTGCCTGAAAACCATGACCCAGATTCATTTGTAAGGGAAAATGGGCTCTCCGGGTTCGAAGAATTCGTGGCAGAAAATAAGAAAGATTTTATCTTGTTCAAGTTAGAATTATTACTGGCAGAAGCCAATAATGATCCTATCAAAAAAGCCGCTTTAGTTGGGGATATCATAGAAAGTATCTCTAAGATTCCCGACGCCATCAAACGTTCTATTTATCTCAAAGAAACTTCTGGTTTGTTAGGCGTTGGTGAGCAAATTCTTTTGAATGAATCCAATAAAAAGAGAAAAGAGATTCTCAACCAACAAAAAAAGGAACAGGACCGAGCAGAAGAAAAATTAGAAGTTGACCATACGGTGGTTGAAGATCTAGTTAAAACGGATGATGACTATATTGATGCAGGTATTAGCATAGAAAAGTATGAGCGAGATGTTATTCGAACTTTAATTGAATATGGAGGCAAACCCTATACGGAGGACAGTTTAACTATCGATTACATTTTAGATCAATTGAATGGGATTCCATTGGACAATGAATTGCATTTAAAATTGGTAGCCTTAGCGCGAAGTTTAAGCGCAACAGAAAAAGTAGGCTTAAGTGACTTCTTTGTGAATCATCAAGATGAAGAAATCAGCAATTTAGCAATTACACTTGTTCTAGGCAATTACAACCGTTATGATACGGAACTTTCTGAAGGCTGGACGAAGAAGAAAATGTATACGCTGACGAAGAACGATATTTTTAAAGAGGACATCGATACCGAGTTTTATTGGCTGAAATTTTACCGGATTAAGTTGCTTGAAATAGAAGTGATGAAGAGAATGAAAGCCGCCAGTCCAGATGATGATTTCACCAAGCTTTTGCTTATGAAAAAGAAAGTAGATGCTGAAAAATCAAATTTAGCTAAGGATAAGAAGACGGTGGTTACTCCGAAGTGATTGGGTTAAACAAAGCGCAAGTGTCAAAGCGCACGTCATCGCTTCGCTAAAGACTTGCGTTGGCGGGGACTCTTAGGAGTCATTAAGAAAGAGGAATAAACCAATAAAAAATTCCTCAGAATTAACCAGAAGGACATTTATCTTTTAAAATACTAAAAGCCTTTAGTCTTTAACTAAACGACTCGCTGCAACTAGTCGATCAATCTCCTTCCCCAGTGCAATCAATTCTTTAGCAGCATTTGAATTTGCCTTTACCGTTTTATCTAAACTGTTTGTATTGTAGTTCAAATGGAACTGAGGAAAATCGTAATTGTCTATTGGATATTTCTCTGGATAGCTTTCCCATGAAAAGTTGGCAATTTTAGAAAACAAGGCTAAAGCGGCATTTTTTTCAATTCTACCTGAATATATCCCCATTTGATCCACATGGTTTTTACCCTCATAACGCACCTTCCCATCCGCAAAAATCGTGACTTGGTATACCGGACAAGTGCCATAACAGGCAGTTCGTTCTAAGGAGATCTCCTTCGTGCTATCTATACTTTTACGATTGTTCTTACTTGCCGAACAAGACAAAGAAAACAACAAAATTAATATGCTTAAGATTCTCATAAAAGTAATTTAAGGGTTCTATTCGTATTAAAACAAAAAGCCCGCCAATAAAAATAGCGGGCTTTTCAATATCATCAATAAAAATTTTACATATCCATATCGTCATAAGAATAGATATACCAGTATACTTCACCGTTATCTAATCTAACTTCCACATCTTTTGCGTCGAATCCCCATGAAGTATATTTATACCCATCTTCAGCAACTTCTTCTGCAGCACCGTATTTAGCTATGAAGTTCGCTTGCATGTCTTTGTAGAATGCATCAGCCTCAGCGCTATCATAGTTTCCTTCCGCATCGTAGAAGTATACGTAACCATCAACAGAGTTTAATTTATCGTTTTCGTCAAAATACAAATCTAAGTAATATAGGTTTTCCCCTAATTCCCAATAGTAGTACAAATAACTTTCAGTTTCGTCGTCAAAAGCATCTTTAGGTAATTTTGATTTTACAATTTCTCTAGAATCGCCTAACTCTAAACCTACGAATTCACCATCGTTTGTAGACATTACGTCTGCAAAATAACTAGAATTGTAAGCTGGAGCATCTTCTAAAGCTCCGCCACCACAAGAAGTAATTGTGAATGATGCGACTAAAACTATGCTAAGAATTGATAAGAATTTTTTCATTTTTTAAAATTAAAGGTTAGAATTAGTTTACTGTCCCAAAGGTAGCGAGTTTAAAAGAATTATCATAAAATTATTTTTTGAATGGATTCCATCCCTGCGCTTGAAGTTCATGAAGGTGATTTGCACGGGTTTGCAATTGCAAGCCTTTATCCGCAGCAACGATTTTACCGATAACCGCAATATCAATTTCATCCGTATTCAATTTGCTTTCATCGGCAGCTGAGATTGTAAAGAGCAATTCATAATCTTCTCCTCCACTTAATGCACAGGTAATTGGATCAATATTGAACTCTAAGGCTTGATTATAAGTGTCATTATGAATTGGAACATTCGCTTCATATACCAAACATCCCACTTTAGATTGTTTACAGATGTGCATTAACTCAGAAGATAAGCCATCTGAAACATCGATCATGGAATTAATCTTAACATCCTGTTCTTTTAAAAAGGCGATAATGTCCTTTCTTGCTTCAGGTTTTAATTGTCTTCCCACTAAATATTGATGGTCCTCTAATTTGGGTTGCATTTTGGGGTTTTCTAAATACACTTGTTTCTCTCGATTTAACAATTGCAAACCCATGTAGGCTCCACCCAAATCTCCGCTCACACAGATAAAATCACCCTCTTTTGCTCCATTTCTATATACTAAATCTTCTTTTTTGGCATGGCCAATAGCGGTTATAGAAATACTCAATCCTTGCAGTGAACTTGTGGTATCGCCACCTACTAAATCGACATTGTAAGTATCACAAGCATGCTGAATTCCCGCATAGATTTCATCTAGCGCTTCAACAGAAAACCGATTAGAAATAGCCAAAGAAACCGTGATTTGACTAGGCACTGCATTCATAGCATAAATATCTGAGAGATTAACGATTACCGCTTTATAACCCAAATGTTTCAATGGCATAAAAGACAAGTCAAAATGCACACCTTCTATGAGTAAATCCGTAGAAACTACAGTTTGAAGTCCACCGCTATCAATCACTGCAGCATCATCACCCACTCCTGTTACGGTAGAGGATTGTTGGTTTTTAAAATCTTTCGTTAAATGATCTATTAAACCAAATTCGCCTAAGGCGCTTAAAGGTGTGTGTTTTTCGCTCATCTTGCAAAGATAGCTTTTAGTTTATTTAACTATCTTTGAACATAGAACAAAAAGCGACTTTTGAATAAAAAATCTCTATTTCATCTAAGTATTTTTACTTTGATTGGCTTTAGTCTTGTTGCCTACATCTTATTGCATTTCAGTAAGCGTTTAGACTTTTGGACGATGCTTTCCTTTGATGCTATTCGTTTTAAAAGTATAAGTATTGGCCTAGGTGTAGGTTTGTTGGCAGCAGCGTTGGGTTTGCTTTTAGTCAATTTTCTACCAAGTGGAAAATTGGATAACATGATGGATAACATGATGAAAGAGTTAAATCCTCAATGGTATCATATCTTGTTCTATTCTTTTTGTGCTGGGGTAGGCGAAGAAATTCTATTTAGGGGTGCAGTGCAACATTACATTCAATTGTGGCCAGCGGCCATTATTTTTGTTTTGATTCACGGCTATCTAAATATAAAAGACAAAACCATGTTTACCTATGGTATCTTTCTAATTTTCATATCAGGATCTTTTGGTTATTTGTTTAAATTCCTAGGTATTTATGCTGCCATTAGTGCTCACTTTATTTATGATGTCATCATGTTTGGCTACATGAAGAAAAAAGTACAATCACTTTAGATAATAATCTTTCTCAAAATTAAAAATACCCTATGATTTCAAAGAAAACTCTTGCTATAATAAGCTTTGCTCTTCTACTTGTTTCTTCTTGTAAAAAAGAGGATGTCCCAATTCCATGTGGTGAAAATTCTTATCAAATCGACGAAAGTAAAATTTCTCGTAAAGTCTTAGTTATTGGTATAGATGGGTTCAGAACTGACGTGATGAATCTAAGTAATTCGCCATTTCTACATGCACTTTCTCAAGATTCTTTCACCTATTACACCGGTCAAAATAAAGTGGAATATTATACATCGAGTGGCCCAAATTGGACAAGTTTATTAGCAGGTGTGCATTGGGAAAAGCATTTGGTAATTGATAACTTCTTCTCAGCCTATAATCCTTTAGAATACCCTTCCTTCTTTCATTACATTGAAAATGCCAAACCCGAAATTAAAACGGTTTCTATCAGTCATTGGATTCCAATAAACTATGTGATTGTTGGAGATGAAGCAGACTATAGTCCCATCCAAGCTATTAGCGATCAAGAAGTTGCCGCTAGAGCCACCGCGATTATCAATAGGACAGATAACGTTGAAGGAGATGTGATTTTTCTTCACTTTGACGATCTCGATCATTTTGGTCACGCCAATGGCTTTCACGACACGATTCCTGAATATGTTCAAGCTGTTTCTACTATGGATGGTTATGTTGCAAGTTTGTTAAATACCGTTGAAGCAAGAAGAAGCTTAGGCGAAGATTGGATTGTTTTTATTGTCTCCGATCACGGCGGATTTGGGACGAGTCATTCAGGGTTGCCAGACGAGCCAAGTGTAAATCAAACTATTTTTTATGCCAATCACCCTACCGCAGTATTTAAGACAAACTATATCAGTTCTCAAGCAGATCTAGTTCCAAGTATCTTAGCTTTTCTTGGAATTAAGCATGCTAATTTTGATTGTAAGGCAGATGGCGTTTCAATAATTGAATAGCTAAACCTGAAATATTCATAAGAGTTAAATGAAGAAAGCCCATTGAGTTGAACTTAATGGGCTTTCTTTTTAACTTAAAATTGACTTATTTATTTGCTTCGAATAACTCACTTACTTTATCCCAGTTTACAACATTGAAAAATGCATTGATGTAATCTGGTCTTCTATTTTGGTAATTTAGGTAATACGCATGTTCCCATACATCTAAGCCTAAGATTGGAAAGCCTCCACAACCTACGCCTGGCATTAAAGGATTGTCTTGATTTGCAGATGAACAAACTTCTAAAGCGCCATCTTTAACACATACCCAAGCCCAACCAGAACCAAATCGAGTTGCTGCAGCTTTTGAAAAAGAATCTTTAAATCCATCAAATGAACCAAAATCTTTGTCAATTGCTGCTGCTAAAGCTCCTTTTGGTGCTCCACCACCATTTGGACTCATTATTTGCCAAAACAAAGAGTGGTTATAAAATCCGCCCCCATTATTTCTAACTGCCGCGTTGTCTGTGTGGTGTTCCAACAAATGCTCAATTGAATGGGAAGACATGTGTGCGTCTCCAGCAAGAGCTGCATTTAAGTTGTTGGTGTATCCTTGATGATGCTTAGCGTGATGGATTTCCATTGTTCTAGCGTCAATATGTGGTTCTAATGCGTCGTACGCATATGGTAATTTTGGTAATTCGAATGCCATAATATATTTAATTTAAGGTTTAACAATAGATTGTGTACTTGTTATAACAACTTAATGCTATTTAAGTTTCACAAAATACAAATGTATTGAATTGAAATTGTCTCATCAAAAAAATATCAAATAGTCTGAAATAAATTTTACTTTTTATACATTTACTGAAATGAAAAGAAGAGAACTACTTAAATTAAGTGCTTTAGCTACCGCGGGAATTGCCCTAAAGCCATTTGCCCTATTCGCAGAAGAAAACCCATTTAAAGTTATGAAGAGAACCGATTTTGGAAAGGATTTTTTATTCGGAACGGCCACAGCGGCTGCGCAAATTGAAGGAGCTTGGAATGAAGATGGCAAAGGCGTGTCAAATTGGGATGTGTTTTCCGCAAAACATGGAAAGATAAAAGATGGTAGCACTAATAAGTATGCCTGCAATTTTTATCACAAATATCCTGAAGACTTGAAAATGATGCAGGATATCGGTTTTGATGTTTTTCGTTTTTCAACCGCATGGAGTAGAATTTTGCCTTATGGGACGAAGCACGTCAATCAAAGAGGTGTGGATTTTTACAATAGAATAATAGATGCTAGCCTTGAGAAAGGCATGCAAGCTTGGTTGACTTTGTATCATTGGGATATGCCTCAAATTTTAGAAGATAAAGGAGGATGGACGAATCGGGATGTCGTCAATTGGTTTGGGGAATATGTAGATTTATGTGCAAGAAAATTTGGAGATCGCGTGGATAATTGGATGGTATTTAATGAACCTTTAGCGTTTACCAGTTTAGGCTATTTGCTGGGAATGCATGCTCCGGGAAAAATCGGTATCAAGAATTTTTTGAAAGCAACGCACCACACCACGCTATGCCAAGCTGAAGGTGGTAGAATTCTTCGAAGCAACCTAAGTAATGCCAATATTGGAACTACTTTTTCCGCTAGTGCAGTAGAGCCAATAAATGAAAAATACAGAAATCAAAAGGCTGCCAAAACCTTGGATGCCTTTCTAAACCGTTTATTTGTTGAGCCTACATTAGGCATGGGCTATCCCACAGAGGACTTGGCTTTAATCAAGAATATCCATAAACATATGGCGCCGGGAGATGAAGAAAAAATGAAGTTCGATTTTGACTTCTTTGGAGTTCAAAATTACTTCAGAACCGTTGCAGCATTCAGCCCTTTTATTCCCATCCTATGGGCTAATTTAATAAAGGCAGATAAACTGGTGGAAGATAAAGAGACCCAAATTACCGAAATGGGTTGGGAAGTAAGTCCGGAGGGGATTTATCGAATTTTAAAACAGTTCAATGCTTATGGCAAACCCCTTTACGTTACTGAAAATGGCGCAGCTTTTAAAGATACGCTCAATGCAGATGGCAGTGTTCATGACCCTTTGCGTGTTAAGTTCTACCAAGATTATTTAGCGAATGTGCTAAAAGCAAAAAATGAAGGCGCCGATGTTAGAGCTTACTTCCTTTGGACTTTCATGGATAATTTTGAATGGGCAGAAGGCTATGAACCAAGATTTGGAATTGTTTACAATGAATACGCAACACAAACCCGCTATCTGAAGGATAGTGCGTTATGGTGGCAGAATTTTTTAAAATCTTAATAGTTTTAAGTGGCCCGATAACTTTCACTCCAAGAATAAAATCCAAACCCCACGGAAGGTCTTATGACCTGCCTTTTTAACCCAAGTTTGCTTCTATACGAACAAGGGGTGTTTTGTGGACAGTCGCTAAGAATAGCCTATTTAAGTGATTGAATATTCAAAAAAGTAATTGTAATTAATTTTCCTTCAACTGTGCATTCTTCCACTGCGTAGGAGTCATGTTCGTATTTTGCTTGAAAATACTGTTGAACGTAGATTTTGAATTAAAACCACTTTCAAATGCTAAGGCTACAATAGTAAGATGGTCGAACTTTTCATCTAACAATCTGCGTTTCACCTCTTCTACGCGATACTCATTAATGAAAGTAAAAAAGTTTTTTCCTACGTCATTGTTTAAAATTTCAGTCAGATGATGACGAGAAATATTGAGTTGCTTAGATAAATCTTGAACCGTTAATTCTGGATTCATATAAGGCTTTTCGCTTAGCATAAAGGTGTAAATATGTGCTATATAAGCTTCTTTTTGCTCATCAGTCAAATTAGAATTCTTATACTTCTCAATTTCTTTGCTCTCGTCTTCCCTAATTTTCGAAACAAATTCTGCATCCTTTTCTTCAGGAACTACCTTAAATAAATAGGGCTGCTTAATACCAAAGTAACTGACTGAAAAAGCGAGTATCGTTAAGAATACATCCGATACATAGGCAATATTAAAATAGGATTTTTGTGCTACAACATTGTAAGTTCCAAGTGCAAAATAGGTCAAATAAGTAAGACCAAAAATAGCTGTAAGAATATACAACCAGTTCAGTTCATTGCTCTCAGAAAAATATGAAAATCTATCTTTCAATTGTCGACGGTGTCGCCCTAAAATAGTCAATGTCAAATAGGTATAATAGCATACTGAACCTGAGAAAGACACAGCATACAAAAGGCGAACAAAGGTGTATCCATCGTGCGTAAACACCATGTGGTCATCAAAAATTAAGTTGCCCTTAAAAAAAGCGAAGTAGCAAACGGTAAACAAAAGAAAAGGTATAAAATGGAAGAAGTCTCTTGACTTAAAGAAAAATCTTCGATACAATAAGTACTTGGTGTATAAAAACAAAAAGGGACCGAAGGTTAAGGGAATCAAACCGATAGAAAACTGATTGTCAAAAAACTCGCCATGCTCCACACTAATCATTAAGATCATCATCTTAAAGGATATGGTTAAAAGCCAGGCCAGCAAAATATAATCAGATCCCTGCTTGTCTCTCTTGGTTAATAAAACCAACGCAACAAACAAAGATTGTGAAATACCTATATAATATAGCGTTTCCGGATTCATGATTTACTTACTTACTCGTGTCCAATTTTGGGTCTTTGCTAAAAAGAAAAAGAATCCGTAAAATCCGGTCAATTTCAACTGGTTTCCCTCCACCTGAATTTTACCGTTGTAAGAGTTCCCCGTTTTATAATTATAAATTACGCCACTCTTCCACATGTCTTTATCTTCAAGATATTCAAATTCCGTCCATACTTCAGATCCAAGTAATCGCCTATTCCGAAGTGTTTCCTCATCGTTTTCAGTATCCAACATCAATTTTGCATTCTCTGCATTAATGTAAACTAATTTACCTAAGTAAACATTATTCCTTTTCAGCACTTCTACAATTTGAGTCTTGTCCTCATTCGACCACCTACCTAATAATCTATCCGCTTCTTGAGCCATCAAAGAGGTCAAGGTAAACAAAGTAAATAACATTATAACTGCGGTTCTTTTCATAAACTATGGCTTTGGCTAAAATAAAAAAAGCCGCTCTATTTAGAACAGAACGACTTTAAAAAAAACACCTTAAATTAAATATGGTTAAATACTTTCGTATGACTCTGTATTGCTAAACCAAAGTAAAATAATCTAACTGACTTAAAATAACTATTTCCCGTTCTGCTTGTCCGACTTGCTAAAGACGAACTGATTGTATATTAGAAATCAATGAATTAAATTTCTTCAAAAAATCCTGTTTTTTTATTTTTTCTTACGCTATCCCAGGTATAGACCTTGCCATTCATGGCAATATAGACCCCGACTGAAAGTGCCTGTACAAAGGCTAAGGCACTTCCTAAATTGAACAAGGCATCACTAGCACCAAAAGCATAAGGCACCATGGCTCCGGTGAGGACTATCGTTTTCTTTAGATTATGCTTAGCGAGATATTCCGCCGTTTTAACAAGCGTATCTGTGCCATGCGTTATTAAGATTCGATCTTCGTCTGCCATTTCACAGTTGCGTCTAATGATGTCTCGATCGGTGTCTGTCATTTCTAAACTATCCACCATCATTAAGGTTCTTATAGAATAATCTACCGTACACCTTCCTAAATCCAAAATCTCAGGGATATGTGTTTCGGTAAAATGCAAGTTACCATCAATCATGTCGTACTCTTTATCAAAAGTGCCCCCTGTAACTAAAATTCTAACTGACATATGCTAAGCTAATTTTCACAAAAATACGGGCTTAAGCTGAGCTATTGTAATAAATTAGACAAAGCTTTCTATTAACGATACAAAAGTCCCAAAACCACCGCGGTAACAATTGGTAAAGGTATGGTCCCTTTCATTTCCCATTCATTATCCCCATAAGTGCCGAATCGCTTTCGGATTACATTGTCCTCAATGAAGTACTCGTTCTTATAATTATTGTTCCAAAGCTGACGAAGAACCCCATTTTGCCAAGACCATTGTCCTTGAGGATTTCCTCCCCAATAGGGTTTTAAACCACTCCCATCCCAAGACCATTCATCTTGCGTACGGGGATAATTTCTGGGAGCCAACTTATTGTTTTCATAAATCCAGACCATAGGATGACTCATACTTGCCCCATTTGGATAAAGATATTTTCCATCCCACACCCAAACAATCCCATTTCCAAAAACGGGTTGAATAACGGATAGTCCATCTTGTGTGGTATTTGAGTTAGCCTTGATTTGAGCTTGCAAACGCTCCTTCATTTTATACAAATTCCACAAACCATAAAAGCTAGCGTAGATTTGCGCATTACTTACTTGAATACTAGGAATAAAGGCAAGTAAGCTGTCATTTAAAACATTATAAATCGCCCAATTATCTAAATTCTTAACAAGCGTTGCCACAGGATAATCCCTATCTGAAATATTGAAATAAATAACGGACTCTTGAATGCTGAATGGGCTTTCCGCTCCTTTGTTGTTGTAAATTAAGGCTTTTTTCTTTTGAGCAAAGCTATCTAAGGCCAAGGTAAAAAGGATGTCTTTATAGTCGCTTGAATTTCCTTTGAAAACAATATTCCCTTTGGTAGAAAAGACAACTTCTCCCATTCTGTTTTGGACTTTTCCTTCTTGCAAAATAAAAAGCGTGTCTTGTTGTAAATCCAAGACAGGGAGTTGCGCACTTAAATGCCCAATAAAAAATATCCCGATAAGTTTAAGCCAATTCATATAAATCCTCTCTATTTGTCAAATGCCAAGTTTTGATTCCCAATTCTTTTGCAGCAAGAATATTTTCCAACTTGTCATCTATAAACAAGGTTTCGAATGGAATAAGTTCGTGCTTATTTAAAATAAACTGATAAGCAGCGGCATCAGGTTTTCGTTCGCCTATTTCATGAGAATAATACACAAAATCAAAGATTTCATCTAAAGTTTTTAGTTGATGTGCTGGAAGCAGGTGTTGCTCCACATAATCGATGTGTATCTTATTGGTATTACTCAATACGAAGGTTTGATAAGTAGAACGCAAGTTCTGTACCAATTGTATTTTACGAGAAGGAATTTGTATCAACATGGCATTCCAAGCTGCATCTAGTATTTCATCAGAATTTTCTTGGTGACTTAAATTATTGAGTTCTGATCTGAATTCTGCAGGTGTAATTTTACCAACTTCTAATAAATCAAAAATACGGGTTTGTCCTTTTAGCGTGTAAATCGATTCTTTCGGATTGGCAACGAAGGAAGCAAACGCCTTTTCAGTGGCTGCAATGTCTAGATCCACGATCACTTCACCTAAGTCGAAGATGATGTTTTTAATCCCTTTAAGAATTTCCTTCATAAAATACTTGAAATTTTGAGCAATATACTTACTTTTGCAATCCTTTGAAACTATACAAGTAATTGTTTAGTTTTGAAGAAGCAAGCACTGGTCCTATAGCTCAGCTGGTTAGAGCACCTGACTCATAATCAGGTGGTCCACGGTTCGAGTCCGTGTGGGACCACATTAGTAATCAAGCACTTACATTAATTTTGTAGGTGCTTTTTTATTTTAGGTCAAACATAGGTCAAACAATTCTATATTTGCCTAGGTAATCATTCGATATATTAATGAAGAGAAGTAGCCTTGAATATCCATTTGCATTTTTAGACTGGTATCTTGAAATTGGATTTAAAGAAGACCTAAAGAACTTCTATTATAGTCCAATTGAAAGTCCAATAGTTGTTTTAGATAACATCAAGCATATTATCAAATGCTGGAGTCCTGATGCTGACCAATCTGTTAATGGAGGGTACATTGTGGTTTCTTTTGAAGAGGTTTTCCAATATAAATACAATCTTGAATTGCTTAACACTAAGCAGTACATTGAAAAAAGTATAGTTGAACATTCTCAAAGTGCAGATTCTAAAACTCTATACCTAGCTTATCTAACAAATAAAATTAAGCAGCTGAACAAATATGAAGCAGTTTCTAACTATTTGTTTTTAGAAAAATTCATAATGGACATCACCACTTTTATTGATTCTAGTGAAATTACAAAGAATACACAGCTCTCATATACTCCTTCATTTAACATCCTCCCTACAACAGAAAAGGACCAAGAGCAGATAATAACAGAACTATACATGAATCTTACTAAGAGTCCCTCTTTAATCAGCTGTTCTAAAGAAGAGTTTGCAAAAGGATTTTCAGGGCAAGAGTTAGAAGTGGGAATTAATTGGTTAGTTCTTGGAAAGAATAAACAAGTAAACAAAGTTTCCCTATTCTACTTTATCAATGAATTAATCAAGCTTAAATTAATAGACTCTGCAATAATCAACGACCTAAACAAATATGTAAAGTATGTTTTTAGAGACAATAATGGTAAAGAACTTAAAAATCTAAAACAATCTAAAGCCACCATTTCTAATAATCCTAGTGGATTTGAAAGGTTGAACAAAATACTTTCCCTTCTTTAACGAATACCTATACCATACAGTAAAGGTATAGTAATTTATAGTAAGGCTATTCCCGATGTTCCTTTGTGTTATTATTTAACAAATCACATGAATGAATAACAAAGAAAGAATAGAGAGGGAAATAATAATTTTCATAATTTATAATGTTTCTATTTAAATAAACCTCTTAGACCTTTTTTATTGCAATTTTCAAATAAATGAAGTTGTTCTTTATATTTATCCTTTAAATCAACAAATTTTAATTTTAACAATTCATTGTTTTTAGATCTTAATTCTAAAATTAGTAAATAGCTATCTGCTATATCCCTAATCTCTTTATGGTCTATTTTTTGAAGATTATTAACTCCAACAAGATTAAGTCCTGATTTTATTACATTACCAACTCCAGGAACCATACCTGCAACTTTGCCAACCATACCTAAATTTATTTTTTTTAAAATATCAGCTCCTTCATCCAAATATTTTTGATACATTCTAGCATCTTCTCTAATTCTTGGAAACCTTTCTATTTCTACTTTTAAGCTTTTTTCTGAAATTCTGTTTACCCATTTTGTTGTACGTAAAAGTAATTCTTCATTAGAAATTAAAAAACCATCGGTTTCCTCAACCAATGTTGTAGTTGATTCTTTAAACTTTGACAATCCCCCCTCAATTATCATTTCGGCCTCAATTTCATCCATACCCAATTGAGCTGCTTTTTTAAGAAGCAATTCTCTTTCGTTCTGAGTTATTTTTCCGTCCTCAAGAGCTAATTCTAAAAGTTTATAAAATTTTTCCACATGTATTAACACTAGCACCATTCATTTAATGGTGATAGTGTTTTTTAAACTTATTGTCTAAAACCCTCACCAATAGTCAAATTATTATCAATCAAATTCTTACCAGATTTGTCTTTTATTTGAACTGTAACTCCGAATAAAGTATCAAATAATTTTTCAACATCTACAACTTTCATACTTGCTTTTAATTTCAAAGCGTCTTTAGAAGCCGTAGCCACATTTTTTGCTGTTTTATTATTTAGTGCTGCAAGTGTTAAGGTATCTTCAGCAATCATTTTTCCTTTGTAGAATACCAAACTTAATCCAAAGGATTCTTTGAATTCTTTGGAAATAGTTTTTAATTTTTTGTTTGGTGCAATCGTAAATTCTGCCTTATTAAAGTGATCTTTAATACTGTTAAATAGTCCCATATTTTTTAATTTTTGTTGTTATTAATTCCACTTATCCTTTTTGCATCCTGCAGCTTCTTTATCGCGGTTTAATTCAGTTAATGTTTTATCATTATCTGAACTAGATGTGTAATAACGTTCTCCTTTAGCATCAGTGTAACATATTTGAACATATAATCCAAAAATAGTATCAAACTCTTGTTCAATCGTTTTTACCTTTTTTCTTCCAGAAAACGAAATCACTCCGCTTCCTGTTTTTTCACGTACTTCAGATAATGTTTTTTCTATATCTAATTGCTAAATTGGCTCACCTTTTTTTGCTTCTTTAGACGAATGAATATTAATTCTTAAATAAGGGAAATGATCGTTAAACTCTTTTTTAAGTGTTTTTAGTTTTTTACTTCCTGTTGTAGTTACTTCTCTTGCCATGTTTTTAGGTTTTGATATGTTAATTGAATTAAGTAAAAGCAAGAGTCCTAGCTCTTAGACTCTTGCTGTAAAAGTGGGCTTATAATTTTCCAGCTTGAGTTAATGTCATTTCATTACCAGCTAATTTAGTATCATCAGAATTTGAGATTTGAACTTTTATTCCAAATGTTTCTTTGAAGTATTTCTCTACATTTTCCACTCTGCTTCTATCGCCTAATTCTAACTCACCAGTTGGGTTTTTAGTTTTAGATAATTCACTTATTAACATTTTTCCATCTGCGTGTTTAATTCCGTTGTAAATCCGAAGGTTGCAGTTGAAATCTTTTGTAAATTGTCTTTTAATACTCTGTACAGAGCTTGCTTTTGTTACTTTAATTGTTGCCATAATTGTTTTTATTAATTTGATTTATTCTTACTCTCTTAAGGATTTTCAGATTACTCCGTTATTAATTTTTCATCTATTATACCATTTTTTGTAATTATTTTCTTTTTCTAGCAGCAGCAGCAGCTCGTTCTCGCTTTTTATTTTCTGCTATTCGTTTTCTTTCTGCAGAGGCACGTTCTCGCTCTCTCTTTTTTTTGTTCACGATCCGACATATCTTTAATTTTCTTTTACTCCGAAATAAATCACTTCCTGTCCCTTCTTCTAGTGAAATAATTGTATTTATAGTTTCTGCTATATTTAGGTTTTGTTATAAACTATTTTTTAAAGACGGGAGGTTGTTAGA
>Ga0105050_10003695_pt1 | contig 20981 bp, 14 predicted proteins | sample FRY01_FD_78088 | JGI IMG/M metagenome (GOLD analysis project Ga0105050, IMG submission 78088) | Freshwater microbial communities from Lake Fryxell liftoff mats and glacier meltwater in Antarctica - FRY-01 | ecosystem: Environmental > Aquatic > Freshwater > Ice > Glacier meltwater ...
GAATTTAAGATTAGGTAATTACAAAGACGGGATTTACGCGATTATTTCAGTGTTGACTGAACCCCTTAACTGATTTAGGATAGTTCTAATCTTTTCTAAAACTATACAAAAAGGGAGCTTTGTGTGAGCCGCCGGAAAAGAGTTTTTCGTGACGTTCCAAAATTCCCAAACCGAGCATTTTTCGCTGGAAATTCGCTCGGTTTTGCGTTTCACCCAAAATGGACTCATATACCCGCTGCAAGTCTTTCATTGTGAAAAAATCAGGGAGTAAATTAAAACTAAGCAGTTTCTGATCAAGGTGAGTCCGGAGGTGTTCGAGCGCCTTAGTCACAATTAGATTGTGATCTTGCATCAAAAGTGGCAGCGAATCAAAATCATACCAGTCAATCGAATCAGAAAAAACATCCGGTTTTGGAGTGACTGTCTCATAATTGATCAGCGCGTAATATGCCACAGTTACAAATCGACCAAGCATCCAATCATCACTCAACTTCAAGCCTTGTCCTTCGAAGATCCGCTTCATTATGGCTGGGTCAGAGCGTTCGAGAGATCCAAAGGTGTAGAATTGCTCCAGATAGATTTCGTCTAAGCCTGTCCTTTCTGAAAGACCTCTTTTGACAGCCTCATCCAAGGGTTCATCCATACGGACAAAACCACCCGGAAGTGCAAATGCCCCCGTATTATGATATTCTAAAATCAAGATTTTTAGCTTTTCATTTGAAAACCCAAAAATTACAGAGTCATAAGAAAGGTTAGCAATATAGTCTTTTGAATCAAATGGCATAAGCGAAGCTATAAAAAAGCAATTAATTAACTAGGAAAATCAGCCTAAAGCCAGTACTATTGTTTCATTGAGAAACAATGATTAAAATTCAATGCATTTCAGCCCAAAGTGCCTTTCCTTATTTTTAATTTTAGCCAGTGTAGCAATACCCGATTTTTCCAAGGCACAGGATCTTACTGGCATCGAAGTAAAAACAGAAATCAAAAACGGTACAATTGCAGGATACTACGACACTAAAACCAATATCAAAAAATACTTAGGAGTCCCATTTGCCAGGCCCCCCGTGGGTGAGCTTCGTTGGAAAGCACCGCAACCGATGGATAATTGGAAAGGTGTGAAAGAGACTAAGAAATTCGGACCCAGAGCCGTTCAGGCGCCGATATTTGGAGATATGGATTTCAAATCAGATGGTATCAGTGAAGATTGTCTATACCTCAACATTTGGACGCCAGCTTCACGGAATGATAAAGACTTACCTGTTTTGGTCTATTTCTATGGCGGTGGATTCGCAGCCGGAGATGGTTCAGAGCCTAGGTACAGCGGCGAGGCAATGGCACAGCAAGGTATCGTGGTAGTCACGGTAAACTATCGCTTGAATATTTTCGGATTTCTGGCACACCCTGACCTCAGCGCGGAAACAGCTCACAAAGGATCCGGAAACTATGGCTTGATGGATCAACACGCTTCACTCCAATGGGTAAAAGAAAATATCGCAGCATTCGGCGGAGATCCAAGCAAAGTAACTATTGCAGGTGAATCTGCTGGATCGGCTTCAGTAAGTTTTCAAATGGCCTCGCCCCTATCCAAAGATCTAATCGCTGGAGCCATTGGGGAATCCGGAGCAGGAATCAACCCTACCATGAAACCCAGTAGACTAGAAGATGCTGAAAAAACAGGTTCAGCATTTGTTACCAAAGCAGGCTTCAAGTCCATCAATGCTATGCGGAAATTGAGTACTTCCGAAGTCTACGAGATCTTTTTGGAATCAAAGCTTTTCGGTTTTCCAGTTACAATTGATGGTTATATCTTACCCAAAACCCTTCCTGAAATTTTTGAAGCTAAAGAGCAAGCCATGGTTCCACTCCTTGCTGGATGGAATTCTGCTGAGATACCAGGAAGGGCTTTTATGCAAGGCCAGCCTTATACTCCTGAGGCATTTATCTCAAAGGTAAAGCAAATATACCCGGAGGATTCTGATGAGGTTTTAGCCCTTCACCCGCATTCCACGACCAAGGAAATAGAGCGATCAGCAACTGATTTGGCAGCCGATCGATTTATAGCTTATAGCACTTGGAAATGGCTGGATCTCCATGCAAAAAATTCCTCGCAACCTGTCTATCGCTATTTATACAGCAAGCTTCGCCCCCCATTGAAAGATGCCAATATGACCACAGGACTAGCCGGTGGAACAGTGGTAGGTGGGCCAAAAATGCCTGAAGTTATTGGTGCACCACATGCCTGTGAGATCGAATATGCCATGGGAAATCTTCCACTGGTCGACGTTTTTGCGTGGACACCGGATGATTATAACGTGTCCAAGACTTTTATGAGTTTCTTTGCCAACTTCATCAAAACTGGAAACCCAAATGGTGAAAATCTTCCAGAATGGAGCACAATGAAGGGAAATGACGAAAATCCTCCAGTGATGGCTATCAATACTGAAAGCAAAATGTTTAGAGCGACCGATTCTCCTCGCTACCAATTCCATGATCGTTTCTACGGAAACGACAAAAAATAGTGCCTGATTAAACTTAACACAGATTGGGAAAGGAGGTCGAAAGGCTTCCTTTTTTTGTTTTTATCAGTGAGGACAGCGATTTCCAGGAAGGCCGCAAAGCAAATGCTAAGAATAATTGGTAAACTCCAACCGACCGGCAAGTCCAAAAAGATAACCCAGCTGGATCCATGATATATAATTCACGTTCCTTGAGGAATCCTTGGTGAACTTTGTGATTTAATTTTTCTTTTTAAATCAAAAAGTCCAGCTTTCTTTTTAATTACAAATACCCAATATTTTTTGTGGTTTACGCTATATTGTAGCAAGCCCAACTTTAGCCCTATGTGTAAAATCCTCAACCTTTCCGGATTCTTTTTCATTTGCATCGTCCTTTTCTCCTGCGTCGGAAAAGAAGTTGAGGCTCCGAAGAAGCCAAACATTCTCTTCGTATTTGTCGACGACCATGCTTTCCAAGCTATTTCTGCTTATGGAGGCCGATTGAAAGATCTGGCTCCCACTCCGAATATCGATCGAATTGCTAAAAATGGAATGAGGTTCAATAAAGCCTATGTCACCAATTCAATCTGCGCCCCTTCCCGGGCCTCAGTTTTGACAGGACTACATTCACATGCAAATGGTCACTTAACGAATAACGATACCTTCGACGGTAGCCAAACCACTTTCCCTAAGCTCCTTCAAGCCAATGGATACCGAACTGCATTGATTGGCAAGTGGCATCTGAAGTCCGCTCCAACGGGTTTTGACTACTGGGATATCCTTCCAGGACAGGGTCATTATTACAATCCGGATTTTATCACAGCTACAGATACAATCATAGAAAAAGGTTATGTGACCGAGATTATCACAGACAAAACACTCACTTGGCTTAAGAGTCAGCAAGATTCCGGAAAGCCTTTTATGCTTATGATGCAGCACAAGGCGCCTCACCGAGAGTGGGAAAAGGGTCCAAATCAGCTCTCACTTTACGAGGATGTAACTTTCCCAGAACCTGATAATCTATTTGACGATTATGCCACCCGAACATCAGCAGCAAGAGACCAGGATATGACCATCGAGAAAACAATGGAGTTGAAATACGATCTCAAGATGTGGAGCAAGGCGGATTCAGCATCAGGCGTCTATCAAAGAACTTATGGTAGAATGAATCCAGCTCAGCAAAAAGCTTGGGACGCAGTCTACGATCCGCTTCGGGAAGATTTTGAAAATGCCAATCTCAGTGGAAAGGATTTAGTCAAGTGGAAGTATCAGCGCTACATGCGGGACTATTTAGCAGTGATAAGCGCTGTGGATCAGAGTGTAGGCAAGGTACTGGATTACTTAAAAGCAAACGGTTTAGAAGAAAATACTTTGGTGGTTTACACCTCAGATCAAGGGTTTTATCTAGGAGAGCACGGCTGGTTTGATAAGCGATTTATGTACGAGGAGAGCTTTCGTACTCCATTGTTGATGTCTTGGCCGGGCGTGATTCCTGCTGGCAGCACTTCAGATGCTTTGGTATCCAATCTTGATTTTGCTCAGACTTTCTTAGACATTACTGCAACTCAAGATCCGGGAACCATGCAAGGCCTCAGTCTCTTGCCCATCATGAAAGGTGGGAAACCAACTGACTGGCGCAAAAGTCTCTACTATGCCTACTTCGAATATCCGGGAGCACATTCGGTGAAAAAACACGAAGGTGCCTTTGATGGACGGTTCAAGATTATTCACTTCTATGATTCCGATGAATGGGAGTTTTATGATCTTCAAACCGACCCCAAAGAGATGAAAAATGTCTATCCAGCTCCCGAAATGCAAAATCAAGTAGTACGGATGCAAAGCGAATTGAAGCGTCTGAAGAAAGAGTATAAGGTGAAGTGATTTGGGATTTTAGATTTAGGATTTACGATATCCTTGATAGGATTTAGGTACATTCTGATTTCAAAGCTTTTGGACTCTAAACTGATCCAATCTGCCTACTGAAGACTGCTTACTGAGAACTGAGGACCCCTCGAATGACCAAAACCCAATCTTCTTCAGGGCCATCTGTGGGAGTAGTAATGGTGGTGGATGGTGATTTTTGGATCAGTTCAATTTCACTATAAGCTCCAGTTCTCGGATTGAACCATTGTTGGGTCAATTCCCCAGCACTTAATTTAGATAGGCCCAATTGAGCAGTTTGCCCTTTTGCAAAATAAATAACTGCCAAGCTGGACTCCTTATCCAACGCTGCCCTCAGGTGCAGTTCTCCTTCCGGATTCACACTGGCAATCAGCGTTTGGTCAGGCATAAAATTACCGAAACCGATCTTCTCAAAAAAAGCCCGGACATATTTCATGCTTTCTGCCCCTGGCCGATGAAGTGCATCTTTCCAGTCGGTAAGCGTGGGAATCACAAACACCTCCCCTTTTTTGTGCATTTGCCACACCGCATTGTTGCCATAAGTGTAGCCTGCTGATCCTGCCAGCAAGTCCCAATAGGCATGAACTCGAACATCATAGCCATTAAAAAACCCCCGCTCAAAATCAGTGATGTCAACAATATTCCCTACAGAATCGACTTTATCGGCGAATTCGCCAGGCTGGAATTTCATATAATTCCAAAAAGCCACTGGAATATCCTCATAAGGTGGTTCGCCGTCAATAGTAGGCTTGAGTGGCGACAGGCCAAGGTCTTTCTCCGCCCAATCGTAAACGTTGTGATATTTCTGATTGTGACCTGACTGATACAAATTAAAATCCAGCCAATCGGCATTATGAAAAAACTGGGAACTTGAAGTCCCTCCGCGAGGATGATAGGTCATCAAATTTTTTCCTTTATCTCCCTTAGTCAATCCAGCAGCCATCTGATTCCAAATTTCTGCTACTTCTTCGTTTGCTACTTGCCGATCACCACCAAGAATCCAAACCAAATCAGCTTTCCTGTAACGCTTGCCTAAAAACTTACCATACACAAAAGCATTTGAGGCATTAAAAATCTCAGGACCAGAACCAGGGTTGATCGAATAGACCTTATCTCCCCATGTGGGTAAAACTCCCACTACTAGTCCCAATTCATTTGCTTTGGAAATGATAAAATCCACATGCTCGAAGTAAGCTTCATTGGGCTGAGTGGGATCAAGGTTTTTGAAAGGAAGTTCTCCGTAAGCATTGGGGACCCGAATGCCGTCCCGCTCTGCCAGGATCACCGCTTGGATTACCGAGAATCCCTGAGCTGCCCGAGTCTCTAAATAGTAGCTTGCTTCTTCGCGATCCAGCTTATGAAACAGTTCCCAGGCAGTATCTCCAAGCCAGAAGAAGGGATCTCCATTCGCAGTTTCAAGAAAACGTTGGTTTTGTGAGACTTTCAACTCTTGAGCAGAAAGGCTCAACGAGAAACCAATAGTGAGAAGCAAAAACAGTTTGATTGATTTCATGATTTCATGATTTTGGTTCCGATAATAATCGAGATACGATTGGTGACTTCCCTGATAGGAATTAGGTTTATTCTGATTTCAAAGCTTTCGGACTGTAACTTCTTGATCCAATCTGCCAACTAAATACTACTCACTGAAGACTGCCCGCTACAACCGGCCTACGGAAGATGATTACTCAATCAACCTTATTCCCTGCAATAACCATCTTCAATGTACCGTAGTCAAATTTTCCCTGAAAATGTTCTCGAAGTGCTGAGACACTTTTGAAGCGGTCAAACTGGGATTTGATCTCTGAAATAACTTCTTCAGGTAGGCAGTCTGAAAGCTCTATTCGCCCAAGAGCAATCCCATCAGCTAAGTGGGCTTTGATCGTGGACTCCGCCAATTCTCGCTCTTCAGCGATCTGGGACATGGTTTTTCCCATCTCAAATAGCGCGAAAGTAAGTTCTTGTGAATCTCCTTTTGTTTGTTTGGGCTTGGCAGTACCAGTTTTCTTACGGCCGGTTTTTGATTTGATAGTTTGGATTTTTTCTACAGCTTTATCTTTTGCTTTTGCTGTGAATTGCATCCGGAGTGCCAAAAATTCCTGATCAAGTTCTTCCATTTTTCCAGGCATATCTCCGTTCAAAATTGCCTTAACCATTCGGGCTACTTTACTGATCTCCAAATATTTTCGAATTAACATGCCTTCCAGCAGTTCCAATTCCTCTTGGAACTTTTTAGTTTTGGAAAAATGCTCCACCTGGCTCTTCAAGCCAATCACTTGCTGAATCTGATTGGCAATAATCTCCCGATAATATTGACTTCCTTTGGCCAAACGCTCTTGAAGTTTGACTTGATCGCCTTGGTGAACCAAGAACAAAAGTTGTCTTCGGAAACGATCAGAATTTTCCTTTTCAGACTGAAACCGACTTCTGATGGTTGGGATTGCTCCACGCATTTCATCGTCTTCAAACTCCATACTGCTCGCTTGATCCTTCTGAAAAACTTCCAATTCCTTCTGAATCAGACTGAAATCAAAGGTGCTATTTAAAATATGTGAAACGTATTGGGCTTGATGCTGATCGAGCAATTCTTCCAGTCTAGATTGTTTTTTAGCGCCAATTGAAAAGTCAACCACTTGTCGGTCAGATTGAATCAAATTAGAAGAAATCCGGCTTCGAAGCATCAAACCTTCCAGCGACCTTAATCTACTCAAGGCCACATAAACTTGACCAGGAGCAAATGCCTGACCCACGTCAATGATGGCACGATCGAAAGTCAAACCTTGGCTTTTATGTACGGTTACCGCCCAAGCCAATTTGATGGGGAATTGGGAGAACGTACCCACAACTTCTTCGTCCAGCTCCTTGGTCTCGTTATTAATGATGTATTTCTTGTTTTCCCATCGCTCTTTGCGCAGCTGAAATTCAGCTTCTGAGTCTTGCATTTGCACGATTACATCCGTCTTTGAAAGTCTGATGACCTTGGCTAGCTTCCCATTGAAGTACTCAGAACTACCCGAGCTATCATTTTTAACAAACATGATTTGGGCACCTTCCCGGAGTTCAATCGTTTTTGGAAGTGGTGAAAGCGACTCCGGAAAGTCATCCTCCACCTCTGCATCATAAAAAAAGGAAGTAGTATTGAGCGCAGCCAACTCTTTTTGATTGAGCTGATCGGCTTTATAATTATGTGTGGTAATCATGATGCATGGCGGAAGTTCTTTGACCTCGGCTTCCGTCCTGTAATGGGAATTAAGTATACGAACATCATCCGTAGTTACTTCATTATCTCGAAGATGGTTCAAAATTCGAATAAATTCCTCATCCTGCTGTCGAAAAATCTTGTCCAACTCGAGGTAAACCATTCCAGAATTTCGCAACGCATGTGCCTCAAAAAAGTGCATACTTGGATAAAACTGTCGCAGGATTTCCCACTCATTATCTCGGACAATGGGTGGCAATTGATACAAGTCGCCTATCATCAGCACCTGCACTCCTCCAAAAGGATCACGGTAATTCCCTTTTACACTACGCATACGGTAATCAATCGCATCTAAAATATCAGCTCGCAGCATGCTTACCTCATCGATAACAAGTAGATCCACCGCTTTCAAGACATTCTTTCGGAGTTGATTGAGCGGATGTTTTCTCGCCAAGGTGTTTTGGGTAAAAAAACCATACTGGCTGGTGAAATTACCTTCAGGTTCACGAACGGGCAGAAAACTTCCCATCGGGAAAAGAAACTGTGAATGAATAGTCACCCCTTTTGCATGCAAAGCAGCAATACCCGTTGGTGCCAAAATCACATGTCGCTTATGCGTCTTTCGAACCAAGTCTCTCAAAAAAGTGGTCTTTCCGGTTCCAGCTTTCCCGGTTAAAAAAATCGGTGCTCCAGTATTATTGACAAATTTTGCAGCCAATTCCAGTCGATCTGTTGATTCATTTTCCATAAAACTAACTTACTAAAAATATAAGATTGAATTTACTCCAAATCTGTTTCGAAGTACTAATTATTTATAGTTTAACCCAAATTTAACCAGAAAAAGTACTTCCATGTATGTCAATCCAATCATTCGCTGGAAAGACGAACCTGAAATCATTTCGTTCATCCAGAAAGATGCCTTTGCTACGCTAAGCTCTCAGGGAAATGGAATACCTCCTGCCACTCATCTCCTTTTAGTCTTAAAAGGAAATGAATCTGGCAAATCCATTATTTCAGATTGTATCTACAAAGCAAATTTCCAGTGGAAAGCAATTCCAGAGCAAGGCGAAATTTTGGTCATATTTCAGGGTCCGCATACTTATATATCTTCCTTAGTATAACCACGAGAATGTCTCCGCTTGAAACTACCTGGGAGACCGTATTTATGGGGGAATAAAGATCATTGAAGATGTAGAATTGCTAAATCATTTGAAAAATTCGTGAACACCTATAAATCAGGGCGTCCCAACCGGATCAGTAGGGAAGGGATAAGTAAGGCCTATCTTAAAAGTCAGCTTCGTGCATTGGTGAGTTCTGAGATCCACATCACTAAAGTGCAGCAAGCGCCAAACTTTGACAGAACCGAGATCAAACCAACTTTGAGAATGTTATCGCTAAACTGTCCAAAAGTGATTTCGATCTGGATCAAAAAGTAGCATAGGAAATGAGGACGCTTAAGAGATGGTGCTGCTTGGGAATTGCGAATCATTGAGTTATCTGATCGAATTAGAATTCAGGTTAACTACAGTTTAAATGGTCAAGTCTGGAAAATTTTTTCCCAAAAAGCGAATTATTATTATTTTATCTCTTTAGAAATATAGCTTTAACCAGTCAGAAGACCATTTTTATGATGGCATGTAATTGGGATTCTGTAAGTAAAATTATTTTATTCACTAGACCAATTAACATTATGACTAATTTAGCTCGTACACAAATAAGTTCTTCTACGGCAGGATCATGTACTGTCAAAACTGCGCGCGACGAGAAAGTTGGAAGTATCAAAGACATCATGATAAACATACAAACAGGGGAAGTTTCGTATGTAGTCCTTAAAGTAAATGAAGGATTTTTGAACCTTGGCTCTAAACTTATAGCTCTTCCATGGGAGTCATTCCAATTCAATAGCGAACAAGACAATGTGGCCATGGTCAAGGAATCGAAAGAAACTTTGGAGAATTCACCGGGTTTTGACGAGAGCAACTGGCCAAAAGGTCCTCAGGATGAATTCATTCTAAGTATTCATTCGTATTATGGGCAAAAAAATAGAAGTCTATCTGGAGGCAACATGGAAGAAAATGATCACTTGACAGAAGATAGGACAGTAGGAATAACAGCACAAGATCATCAAATGCAAGATCACGCTTTAGGTAGCAGCTTTCTGGGAAAAAAGCGTGAGGATGAAAAGCTTGGTAGCAAAAGAGGAGGAAATCCAATTATTTAAAATTAATTTTCAAAAAAAAGCTTCCTAAAACGGGAAGCTTTTTTTTCCGGCTCAGTTGGTTTAAGTCTTCAGACCTGGACCTCCAACCTTTCAACTTCAAATCCCCTTAGCTATCCATTTCTCAGGAACCGAGGTCGGCTTTTTCCTAAGTATCGTGATGCGATTTCCAAGAGAATTACTTTCTACGTATATCCGCAATTGTACCAGTTAAAGATAGAAGCAATATAGAATTTGGTGAAATCTAAGGAAAAGGTCACTTTGACCACTCAGGATTGGTTTTCCAGCCTATTCGCCAAAGACATAAAGATTGCTGGCATCATTCCCCAGTGTCATTTTATTTTTTCTTGGTAACAAAGACTTGAGTGACATCTCCCGGAACGATTTGTAAAATACCCTCTTTAGTACTCTCCCAGACCAGATTGAAAGGACCTCGATAAATATTCCGATCGGTGACATAGCTTGCTTTCTTATAATTAGAGTCTGTGGCGAGATTCCTCTTGGAACTAAGTAAATTAGCAACGAGACTTTTGAGTTTCTTTTTAGAATAATCTTTCCCAAGTAGTTCAAGCTTTAAATCTTCATATTGAAAAGTCAGTTTGTTTGAGGACCGATATCGACTTACTTCCATCTCAAGTAGCATTTCTATAACCTTACCGGAGGCCACTCTTACGGTTGCCATTCGCTCCAGAATTTCATTTAACTCACTTAGTTCAAAACCTTGCACACGAGCCTGAAGGGAAAAGGATTCTTTTCCATAAGGCACCTGAAAATCCATATTCATCTTTGCAACTCCATTGAATACAGCGCTGGCGTTCACGATCATTGTACCTGCCTGTAAGGAATCAGAAGAAATTACATTCAAAACCTCTGCTGACACTTGATCAAACTTAAGAGATACAGGCTTGGCATTTCCAGGAAGTAATTCTCGATAAACAATCGCTGCATTAGAGATCCGTATCGTATCCAGTTCGATAGGAAATGGAATTCGCTCCACCATTCCTTCAAATAATGGCTTTTCTAGTTCCTCTGGTCTTGGTTTATTTTTATCACGGTAATCCTCCAAAACCATCCCTTCTAATTTTGCAAGTCCTGCTATGATTTGCCAATCTCCGTAGCTGTTGTTTTTAGTATCGATGTAGCTGAGCATCAATTCCTTCAAACTAAACTCGATTACATCCTTCTGATACTCCATCTGATTCACAAATTCTTTCCAATCCTTATATTTTAAGCTTAGATCCTTAATGAAAATAGTTTTAGATTCGGAGTCAAAGTCCAATTCACCAAATTTAAAAAGTTGTTTATCCACTGTGTTTAATTTCAAGTTTTTGAGACTTATCCGAATGGAATCAAGCTGGAAGGGAACTAAGTTTTGAACAAGCACTGAATCAGAGCTGATCCCGTAAGCAGAAATATTCAAATCCGTGAAATTCCCTAAAGGCATCAAACTATCACCCTGTACAAGAAATTCAGCCGTGCCATTTAGAAGTTTAAAATTACTGATCACCCCTCTCGAAATAACATCTTGAAAAAGCCCCTGAAGTGCCTGAGAATTTACCTCCGGACTACTATTGAGTTCTTTATGAATCAATCGGAAACCAGGATCATTCAGTATCAGTCGATGAATGGTCAGCTTGCGATTAAAGATCAAATCCAAAAAACTCACCCCATTCAACTCTATACTATTCAATGAGCCACTTACTTTTGTGACAACCGACTCGTCTAATGAGACTAGTCTGATTTTCTTCAGACTTGCAACTTGTTTAAAAAGGCTAATCGAAACTTCTTCAAAAAGAATATCATATTTTCGATCAGGATTATTGTTGAGGAGTTGCGTAATTCTCTTTTCCGAATAAACCGCTAAACCCCAAAAAAGGACTGTAAATAGACCGCTAGATATTAAAATGGCTAGAAGTGTTTTTTTCATAATTGAGAAATAACCGAAAAACCGAAAATTTTAGCCAGAAGAAATTGAAGGATCAATTATCCTGTAGAAAAACCTTGGGTTGCTAAACGTAATGAGAAAGATACTTTAGGCTGTAGTACTCTGATTTTCACTTGAACTTTAATGGTATTTTCCTTTGCAAAATAGTATGCTATGACTGATTTTTCTACGCTCAAATCAAGTCAGAACTGGTAGTCTTTTTTAAAATGTGTGAATTAAGCTACATTCCATCAAATTTTTATGAGAAAATTAGCAATTGGCATGTGATAATCGAGTTCTAAAAGAAATAAGAGCTGACTGATCTGTCGTTCGGTCCAGTAGAAAAAGTTACTAGTGTAAAGCAAACCCGAGCGTTACTCCAAAAATATAAGTAATTGATATTGAGTAGTATAAATCCAAAATGAAATGCTTACTACTCATTACTTTTTTGTCAATCTTAAGTATTTCTTTAGCCGAAGCCCAGCAATTTAGTATTCTTTCCTATACTATCTATCATGGGGAAAACCCTACCATATTCGAAAGACCTACATTGGATACGATAGCAGATTACATTGTTCTTGTCCAACCTGAAGCTATCGCGTTCCAAGAATTGGATAGTATGACGCTTCGCTCTACTAGAATCTATGGGGAAAAAATCAAGCAGATCGCAAGGCTTAGCCGAAAGACTGGATATCGAGGATATTTTGGACGAGCTATCGAATTTGAAGCAGGAGCTTATGGGAATGGGATTTTGAATAAAAAGTCCAGAGGCTATCATGCATTACCACTTTCTAGTCCAGCTGGTGGAGAAGCTAGAGCTGTGGTCTGGTCGCAACTAGAATTGAAGACTTTGGAAAAACTCTACATGGGGAGTGTTCATTTGGATCATGAGTGTGAGGAAAATCGAATTGCACTGATACCTTAATTTCTTATGCGGTCTCTCAGCCACTTCCTGCTACTGTCGTAGGTGATTTCAACTTTGAGGAAGGTTCCGAAGCTTCCGGTAGGATTCCTTCCCACTGGAAAGAAGCGGGAAATACCGACCCAACTTACCCTGTTGAGGGGGAAGAAGGTAAGCGAATCGATTACCTCTTCTATGATTTCACCTACTTTCAACTGGTGAGTTATTAGGTGATACCACTTCCCTACTCAGATCATCATACTATTTTGGTTACTTTAGATTTAATTAAGAAGAGGAAAGATAGTTCCTCAACCAACTAAAAACAGATCATCTCAAAGTAATTGGTACAGGTTTATTAGTCTTCCAATTACCCGCAGTGAAGTCCGGCACATCAATAGAATTGGATCGATTCATCACTGACCATTCGCTCAAGGGAGAAATACAGCTCCAAAGCGCAGCATCATAGACATCTTGATCAAGCGGCAGGCCATTTCTCAGGCAGTCAATCAATCGCCAATCCATCATAAAGTCCATTCCTCCATGCCCACCAACTTCTTTGGCTAGTTCACCGACTTTCTGAACAATCTCAGGTGTATACTTTTTTGTCAGTTCATTCATTTCCTCTTCCTTCATCCAACTTTCGCCTTTAGCTACTTTTCGATCTGGATATTTCTGAGCGTAGCCTTCAGTACCACTGACCACATGAAGACGTGAATACGGTCGAGGAGAGGTGACATCATGTTGAATCATAATGGACTTTCCCTGCTTAGTTTTGACCACTGTCGTATTCATGTTTCCACGGTAGTTCTTAGAAGCGAACTCAGACCAAAACATATCCTCTTGTGCCAACTTCTCAGACTCCTTCTTCATCAGAAAATCATTTGAAGAGACAGAAGTAAGGAAATCCATCTGATCACCACGATTGATATTCAAGATCTGGCAGATTGGACCAAGTCCATGTGTAGGGTAAAGGTTTCCGTTTCGATAATTCTCCCTCAATCGCCACATATCTTGATACCCTTTTTCCTTATCGAAGTTCAAACCAAGTAAACTGTGAATATAGGCACCTTCCACATGTATGACCTCTCCGAAAAATCCCTCACGAGCCATTTTCAAAGTCATCAATTCAAAAAAATCGTAGCAACAATTCTCGAGTTGCATGCAGTGCTTTTGTGTACGCTCTGAAGTTTCTACCAATTGCCAGCAATCATCAAGTGTGCGTGCAGCAGGTACTTCCGAAGCTGCGTGCTTGCCAGATTCCATTGCATAGACTGCCATTGGTGTATGCCACTCCCATGGAGTAGTAATATAGATAAGATCTAAATCTGTCCGATCGCACATTTCTTTCCAAGAGTACACATTACCTGAATAACCAACTGGCTGGTGTGCAGTTCCTTTCAATTGTTCTTTCGCTTTTGTCACACGCTCGGGAAGCAAGTCGCAAAGTGCTTTAATTTCTACTCCCTCGATTTTACTCAATCGGTCTACAGCTCCCGGACCGCGCATTCCCAATCCAACTATTCCCACGCGGACAGTTGCTAATTTTGGCGCTGCAAAACCAGACATATTGAAGGATTGAATTCGATTAAGTCCCTTTTTGGATTCTAAGGGTAACTTCTCAAAGTCTGATCCAAAAGTAGATCCAGCTCCAATTAGGCCAAGACCCGCAAGGCCGGATGATTTCAGAAACTCTCTTCTTTGATTTTTTTTCACGGTGGATTTTATCAGTGGTAGAATGTTAAAATTATATATGTTTCCGCAATTGCGCTATTAAAAGACAAAAGCAACATAATATATGGTAAATATTAGCAACGCCTATACTTTAGTCACCCGTTTTACCTGCAGATAAGCAAAGAAAATTAGGTTACTAGCACAATTGCAGCTTATCACCTTAAATTAATGCTTAACATCAAAAAGATTCAGAATATGTCAAATAATTCAGACCTATTAGCTTTTATAGTCTTGGAGACAGAATTTCAGCCACCAATTTGACTCTTAGTATACTGACATGAGATCACTCGCATTTTTTCTCCTTTTTTCAATCGGAAATTTAGGCTTTACCCAAGTACAAATCGTCGCCGAATAGGGTAAAGACAGGAACCTTACGCTACTTGCATTCAACAATGAGGAAATCCCCTACACCATTAGAATTGAATTTTTGAAACTTGAAAACCTTGATTCATTCGAGAGGGGGGGTGATTTATGCGATAGCTAATCCCGGCAAAACCAATTTGGTAAAACTCCGCTCCATTTATGTCAACGATAAGACTGGATTTGACTGTAATACCAAATTGTACGAGGGGAACCCCGGTGCGAATGATCTGAAAATGCCCGATTACCTGTTGCCGGTGCAGGAGGGAACTACCCTGAGCATGAGACCTCTTACGGGTAAAGCAGCTCAAAACTCAAAAAACCCGGAATCCCAAGTCTATACGGATGTTGGTTTTTTCTTTGAAAAACCAATAACAATCTGCGCTCCACGAAAAGGAATTGTATCAGAAATCAGAATGGATAGCGAGGAGGCCATAGCTAGAGTTTCGAGTTTTGACTCAGAGAACTTCATAGAGATTTACCAGCTAGACGGGACCTTCAGTAGACTATCTGGCCTCATGGCAAATTCGGCTAAAGTAGCTATTGGAGAAGTTGTTTTTCCTGGCAAAGCTATAGGAGAATTCTCTTACGCGCTAAAGGAAGAAATGCATCATATAAAAATGATCCAAAGCCGCCGGAAGCTGGCTGACTTTGGGATAATCTGGATCAATTTTCCAGAATTTATTTCTACTGATCAGCAGAAAGTCCAAAGTGATGAGATCAATACATCGCTCAAATCTGTACATCAAACTGATCTGATTTTAATGGAAATGGATGAAAAAGAACGTAAAAAGTATTTATCGAACTGATAGGAATCTGATACATTTCAAGGGCAACTTTGATCCCTCAAACGAGAATAATTAAATCAAAAACTATGGATTAAAAACTTTGATTATAACGAGTTATTCCTAAACATTTTGTTCTAAAGAAATGGTTGTATCAGATGGTCCATAATGCAACTGAATTTCTATGTTTTTTACATTTCGAGGTAATACGGAACTATATTTTACAGTCGTGTTCGAAATTTATCAAATCAGAAAAAAATATGGGTTGTACAACAACAAGTTATGATTTGCAATAGGATATTTTTTTTGTAAAAAATAAAAAAAGTGATTGCCGAAAACATGAATTTTTGCCCAACACCAAAAAACTCCAAGACAGATTTGGAGCATTTATTTATTAACTTACTTAGCCTCAATATTGGTCACCCCTGGATTATCGACAGTGATGGACCCCAACCACGAGCACATAGTTTTACTTGTTTCCAGCATCGCAGGAAATCCTCCAATTTTTATTTTTTTTGCCACAGGATCCCAAGGCATAATCGGAATTGGGATACAAGAAGAAGGAATAAAAACAGGTACCGGACCTGCCATTTTCCAGTTCATCGGGTTAGCAGGGGACAAACAATTGCCAAAAGCTGGAATATTCAAAAAGGGTACAAAATCCATTTGGGTGGCTAAAGGCTTGACCATAGCGGTCATCGTTTTACCAATCGGTAACACTATCATGTCTTTTGGCCCAGACCCGAAGGAACATTTTAATTTGGCACCTAAACAAACGCATTTTGGCATAAATCGATTCTAATGTTTTAAAAGTAAGTTGTCAAACATAGGCTTTTTATCCTATTTTATATTTAGAGACGTAAAATAAATTCACAATTTTTTGATTAAAAAACACTGGAAAATTCTAACTCAAAACAAATTCAAAAGTACCAGTTTTCGATACACCTGGGATGATCGATATAGTGTCAGTTGCAACTAGGATATTTGGTTTCATCGTTGGGTTCATGTTCATAGTTACTGGTGTTAACGCTTTGACTAAGTCACGTGTAGATGGTTTTATCAGAGTCCAGAAATCAATCAGTTGTGTTTAACAAAGGAATTTCTATAGTTTTTTTCGATAAAACTGTGTTCTTTTTCATATCTATTTTACCATTGAATTGAGCTCCTATTTCGACATTAATAACATCTGCTATAATATCCCCATTTATACAGCCCGTCTTTTTGACATCTAGTTCTTTTGCTTTTATATTTCCGTTTACTATACCATGTATCACAGCAGATTCTGATTCGATATTTCCTATAAGATGACCTTTCTCTCCCAGAATAATTCCCTTTAAAGCTATTATATTACCAATTATTTTTCCTTCAACTCGTATTGTACTTTTGCTTCTTAAGTTTCCTTCAAATTCAATATCCTCACCTAAAACTGATGAAATTTGAGCCTCGTCTAAAATGTTTGATGGATTTTTTTTCTTTTGGAACATCATTAATTTATAGTTAAAAACTTAATTGGATTTAATATTTCGCCGTCATATCTTATTTCATAATGGAGGTGTGGACCGGTTGATCTCCCAGTTGAACCCACTCTACCTATCACTGTATTAGATTCAATTACCTGTCCTTCCTGTACGCTTATTACAGAAAGGTGTCCATAATAAGTGACATACTTCTGACCATGGTCTACAATGACCAAATTACCGTAGCCACCATTACGCCCAGAAAAAATCACCTTTCCACCAGCAGTATTTTTAACTATAGTGCCATGAGGAGCACTAAAATCCAAACCTCGGTGGCTTTCTGCACCTAAGCCAGTAAGAGGATTTTTTCGATAACCAAAACTAGAACTAACGGAACCATCCACAGGAAATCCAATGGGAATAGCAGAGATATTAAATTTAAAATTTGAAAGTTGCTCTGATAGATTAGTTAAATCCTTCTCTATCAGCATATTGACTGTCAGTTCAATATCCATCATCTCTCCGGTATCCTTGACAATACCTTTATCAATTAATAATCTATTAACATCAGTAATCAGCGTTACCATAGAATCGTACTTTTTGGATAGCACTGCCGAATCAAGTTTATTTTTTAAGCTGAGGACCTCTACTTCTTTATATTGTTCATACAGATATATTTTTCTGGAAGAAAAACCTGTAAAAATACCAATTCCCACGAGAACAAAAAATCCGAGAACAATAATCCTCATATTTTCTATAAGATAAGTAGGAATAAAAATAGGATTCCTAATTTTTTGATCATTGTCTATAAATATGAGAGTAGTTTTCTTTTTTGCCATGATGGAACTAGTGCACTGAATCAATATTTAAAAGAATGATTTAAGCGTGGGCATAAATAAATCATAATTTTTTGGTTTTTCTCCCAAATAAATTAAAATCTTTCTGTTTCAACTTAAGGATATGTGAACTCTGCTAACGTGAAAACTTAATTTCTTGAATATTTAAATATCCAATCATATTATATATCCCCTATTTAGAATCTACTTATTTGAAGACTAATCCAAACCAACAAAACTAAGGAGATCTTTAAAATCCAAATCTCAATTATTCTATTTTGTTCAAAACGCAATGGAACGTTAACATCTTAATTAGTTGCATGGTTGCGCTCAGTAATCATGCAGAGTCTTAACAACTATTTTTTCTTCCGAATAATCTCACCAATATATCCTGTAAGCTAGATGTCAAGTAATTACTTCTTTCTTTTGTAATTTAATCACAATATAATGCAACTTAATTATATAATTACAACGAAAGGGAGAATACTCCAAATCAAAACCGACCTTTTTTCAAAAAAAGATTGTTTTCTACCACAAAAGTCAAAGCTTATTATTTGTGAATTTTGTGGTAGGGAAAAATAAATAATCTACTGTTGATTTCACCGAATAAAGTTGTTCTGAAATTTTTGTGTGAATTCACACTTACGATATAATATGTAGCAATTACTTCAATAAAACTTTACGTCTGCTATCAACCAAGCCAACGGAACATCGTTTTATAAATTGAAAAATGTGATTATCTGCAATGATACCAGTGATGGCTCTTTCTTTGCTTAACTAGCAGGTAGGCCCATGAAGTCCCAATAGCGATTGGGAAAAGTACCGGCAATACCCCCCCCAAGGCTTGGGATATATCACCCCAGATCAAGCACATGATAAAGGTTTTTTAAGGCAGGATACTGAACGCGTAATTGGCAAAAAATACAACTGGAACAAAAAGGCTGAACCTAAAAGGGCTCAGCCAGCTGATGTCAACACTATCGGACCAAACGATTATTCCTTGACAAGTTGCTCCTCAGCAGCGCTTGTCTCCGCTTGATCGTGATACTGTAAGTTAAAATAATCTGATCAGAGGTAAAACTGTCACTATATTTGAAAATCAAAAGTGTAAACCATTTTCAGGACGCGTACGTGTACCACATATTAAGTGGCTTTTTGCCTTTTACTGGTGTAATTGCGAACATATTAATTTATTTCGGTTCTACCCTTAAGTTAGTGGAACATATAAATAAAGTGACTTACTATGGAAAACGTGCCTTTTACTAAAATCATGTATTGTCTGATTTACTGAGATTTAGGAGGATCAACTAAATTGAAACAATACCTAACTCCTGATTTCTCCATTAAATTCATGGTAAAGCCAAAATTAATGATGGCTTACCCGTTTACAACGAATTAAATCAATGGCAAACGGATTAGTTTGGTACCTATATGAATTAGATATAAAATATTCAAACTGATCCAAGCAAAATCTCTTGTAGACTTCCAAAGAAAGTCTACGAACTAAATTTTTTATAAAAGTAGAAGGTAAGCAACCTTAATAAATACAATGAGAGCAGTGAAATAAACCAAATAAATATAGACAACTGAATGAGGAAAATCTCATCAATCTGACTGAACACTTGTGAAGAAGACCTCAAATCCAAAACAGCTACGATTACCATACAAATCCAGACAGCTAGATATGCAAACACAAAAAACAAAATTACTTCTCTTAAAAACTTGTTCATATAGTAATTAGGGTCTGTTGATTTTCATCAGGCCTCCATATTTTTCAATATAGTAGTATGACATAGCACCCAAAATAAATAAAAGAATCAACCTCCAATTACTACCTTCCAAAATCCCAAAATAGGAAAAGATAATTATAAAGATGCAGATAAAGATTGAAAGAAAAATAACTCTGTACAGTTGTCTAGCAAGAATAGAATCCCTAAATCTCCAATCAGAAAAAGCTAAAGCTAACGTGAAAAATAAAATAACTGTTAAGATTAAAAATGTTATTACAAAGAGTCTTTCATATGTCTGAAAGAACGAAGCTATCTTAATAGGATAACCATCCATCTCAGCAATGGGGTCTTTTACATATACCTCATCACTTGCGAATTTGTTTCCTACTACATTCCAAATGTCATCCATACCCAAATCATATCCAAGAGCCCAAAGTCCAATTCCTTTAAATTTTCGGAAAAGCGCTAGATCCATTTTTTTTGATAGCGTATAACTATCATCATACCAACAATCAACGGAAGTACCATCAGGAAATTCTAGAAAAAAGTAATTAGTCATCATTACTTCATCTAGCGTGGGGATTATCGCATAGCTACTGTCTTTAGATTGGTACACTCGATTGACTTCTGATAGCGTAACTTTATTTTTAAAGTTGCTTGAATAGTAGCCCTCTTCAACATCCCATGATCCAGACCACTGTGCGCCATACAAGGGCAGCGCTAGAATTGATTTTTCCGCATTCAGTCCCTTTTCAAGATACTGTATAAGGGTATTTTCCAAACTGAAACCATTTGATATATCACTTCTCAGCGGGGCTATCGCCGGTGTGTTGCAGTCAATTTCATGGTAATCCAGCCCTTTTACAATAAATAAGTCCACAACTTTGTCTAGTTCTACCAGGTCTATAGGGAAAGATTTAGGGGCAGCTGGGATTACCACAGACACAAACATCTTTTTTGATATAAAACGATAATCTAAATCATTCCTCATAAAATTGATAAATCGCAGAAATTTGACGGCGCTTGGTTCTTTGATACCGGGAAACTCAATCTCAATTCCATCTGCATTCCTTTCCTTTATCAGCACCGCTATAGAGTCCAATGTAACATTCCAAAGTGCTTCATTTTTCAAAAAATCTTCTTGATTTTGATCGCCTTCCAATGCTAAATTGAGCAATGTCTTAGTATTGTACTTGGCTGCCGAATCCAATAGATCAGTTTCCCTCCACTGAACGATTTGAGCAGGATTGAGATAACCCCCGGTTTTGGGATCTATTTTATATGAAAAAAAGGAAATCGTTGAAATGAGATTAAAATCATAAGACTTCCAAACATCACCCATCCAGTAGGGGTACCATGTATATACCTCAACATCTTCACGGAGTGTTTTCTCGCCAAAGCCTTGTCTTTTATATTGCTCCTTTAATGTATCATATTCAA
>Ga0105050_10003697_pt1 | contig 20973 bp, 12 predicted proteins | sample FRY01_FD_78088 | JGI IMG/M metagenome (GOLD analysis project Ga0105050, IMG submission 78088) | Freshwater microbial communities from Lake Fryxell liftoff mats and glacier meltwater in Antarctica - FRY-01 | ecosystem: Environmental > Aquatic > Freshwater > Ice > Glacier meltwater ...
ACCGGAATATCCCTTCCCAAGTTGCGTCCCCGCAGAGCTTGAGTCGGTTTTTCCCGGCTCTTACGAGAGTACCACGTTTCAACGTCTGCTGCCAAATCATGGGACGCAGGAGCGGATGCCTTCAAAAATCCACCGCCCTGTTCCGAGGTCGAAAGACTGAAATCGAACCTCACCCTTGCCACTAAAATCCAAGAAGAACCTTGTGGAAAGGCGAAGGGCCGAGTCACCGGGAAAAAGATCGCCCTTCCGGAGGCCGATGATAGGGTGCCGTCCTACACGGATGTGAACGGGATGGTCGAGGCCGTGCAGCGACGCAAAGAATCAAGATCCTGGTTCGTTCGCCAGTGTAAGATCCAAGCATCGCTTGGCCTGAATACTCAAATCAAAGCTTGCCCTCGGCGATAGCGATAGCCGTTCCCTTTCTCTTTTAGGACTGATCAATATCATGCCTCGACATGTCTCTAGTGCAACTCTTTGTTCAAAACGATTTGCTACGGCCGCGATTTTGTTTTTAACTTTCCATCTTGCTTGCCCGGTCGTTCATGGACAGGTCAATGAAAGAACCAAGAAAGTGCTCGCCGATCGCACCAAAATCACGGAAGAGGGCTTTTGGATTTACAACGACATGCCTGCGGCGTTCGCACAGGCACGCGCTAACGGCAAACCGATCCTTGTGGTGCTGCGTTGCTTGCCTTGCGAAGAATGCGTCAAGCTGGATGACGATGTTGTGGATCAAGATCCAATCATTCGTCCGTTGCTTGAGCAATTCGTTTGCGTTCGTGTCGTTTCAACCAACGGCCTAGACCTCTCACTATTTCAATTCGACACCGACCAATCGTTCGCCGTCTTCATGCTGCGTGACGAGAAAACGATCTACGGTCGCTTCGGAACAAGGTCTCACCGCACGGAATGGTTGGGCGACGTCTCCATACCCGGATTCGCCGAAGCCTTGCGCGGGACCTTGGAACTGCATCAGACCTGGCCCAGGGAAAAAGACGCGTTGATTGCGAAGGTTGGAAAATCGCCGCAGTACGCTCGGCCTGAATTGTTTCCGTCTTTAAAGGAACATTATGCGTACACCTCGACACTGAATTACTCGGGAGACGTTGTTAAGAGCTGCATTCATTGCCACCAAATCGGAGATGCCATACGCGATGAGTTTCGCAGTGCAGGAGAACCGATTCCTGAACAGATTCTCTATCCCTATCCCCATCCCAAGTCGATCGGTTTGGTGCTCGATCCCAAGACTCGCGGTACGATTCGGAACGTGCTGAAAGATTCTCCGGCTGAAAGTAGCAGACTGGTTGAAGGTGATAAGATTCTTCGAATGCAGGGCCAACCCATTCTCTCCATCGCTGACATCCAGTGGGTTTTGCATAATGCGTCCCCGCAGGGTGCAACCATCTCGGTGCTCGTTCAGCGTGACAATGCTGTACGAACGGTTGACTTGATGCTTGCTACGGGCTGGCGTCAGAGCGATGACATTTCCTGGCGTGCCAGCACATGGGGTCTGCGACGAATGGCGACCGGAGGTTTGCGACTAGAGCCGCTAAGCGATGAGGATCGCGGCTCGCTGACATTTGACCCTGGTCCTTCGGCGATGAAGGTAACAAATGTTGGCCAATACGGTCCGCAAGCTGCAGCCAAAAAAGCCGGGTTTCAGGTGGGCGATATCGTGACGGATATTGATGGGAGAACGGATATCCGAAATGAAACGGACCTATTGAGGTATGGCGTCACTCAGAGGAAAGCGGGCGACAAGATTGCCGTCACCATTTCTCGCGGCAACATAAAGAAAGTCCTGATGCTGCCAATGCAGAAATAGCGTTTCGGCGATTGCCCTCAATTAACAAGACGAACCGATTCTCGGCTTGTCATTCGAAACTACAAAAGGAGCCATTTAGCATCGCGCGGGAAAAGGGTGCACGAAAGTAGCCGAACCGCTCCGCCAGTTGTTTAGACGAACGGCGGCCTGCTTTTTACCCTCCCGAGCTGAGCGGGAGGGTCGGAAACCATAGGTCCGGGGAGGTCCGAGCATTAGGAGTCCTCTCCGGCCCTGAAAGGCCGACTCTCCCACAAGCGGGAAAGTGAAGTCGATCGAGCCTAGCGGATACAAGAATAGCTGCCGATCACTTTAGAAACTGCCGATCACTTTAGAAACTGCCGAGCGGCGAAGCGGTCAGGTGACTTTTCATATCCGCTCTATTTTTACTCGCGACAGGCTTTACTTGAGACCGGCGCCGGCCATCAACTCGTTCACGTCGACACCCTTATCACGTAACGTTTTTGCGATAGCCAGGGCGGATTTCGTCGCGTCTTCCTTGATGTCGGCATTCTGTCGTGCATCGATCGCCAACATTAGTGCCGCGCGGCTCGGATAAAGTTGGAGTACGTCCAATACCAGCTTTTTCTCGTCGCTCCGCCGCGCAGTCTCCAAGGCACTTTTGCACATCTCGGCTCGCTGAGCGTCTGGCATCGCGAATTTTCGTACGATCCCGATGTAACCACGCAGTGCTCGCACTTGGTATTTTTCCGCTGGCGATGTCTTGGCCAAGTCCAGGAGAACCGGTGCTGCGTCAACGTTATTCCACTTGCCAAGCAATCGGCTGCCAGTGTCCTGAAGTTCGGGATCGGCACTCTTTGCGGCCGCCGCGAGTGTCTCCAAAGCTTTTGCCCCTCCAACGTCCGTGAGGATTTCCAGCAGCGAAGTCTTCGTTGCCGCAGGCGACCGTTGCAGCGCCATCGCGAGTTCACTCGCACAAGCCTCACGATCCGGCATGCGGATACTCGCTGCCTTCAACGCTTGGCCGGCGACCTTCGCATCCTCGGGATGCTGCGGTGAGACGACTTGCGATACCAACAGAGAAATTCTATTCAGCGTCACGGTTTCACCGAGAGCGACTATCGCCGCATGACGCACCGTTTGATCAGCGTGATTGATTGCCTTGAGCAAATCGGGAACTGCGTCGATACGACGTCGTCCGACCAACTCAATCAACAGCGGGTAGCTCGCTGCAGTGGCTTGGGGTAATAGCGAAACGATTTTCGCATCGACACCGTCACTGGAAATACTTGCCAACGTTTCTTTAGCCGCATCTGCCAAGTCAGTGTCCTGCTGTTGAGCCATCAAAAGCAGTGCCGGTAAACAGGAAACATCGCCAACACGCTGGAGCGCGTTGATGGCCGACATTCGCAATTGTTTGTCTCCAGTCTCGGCGGCGCTCAGCACCGTTGCCAAATCAACGGTGTCCGGTCGATCAGCCATCGCTTGGACAATCAAGGCCGCGCGTGAGGGCTCGGCGCGAACCAGCTCGGACGCCAATGCCTTGTCGACTTCACGTCCGGGCAACTCACGAGCCGTACCCAGAGCGAGTTGAAACAGTTTTTTATCGGGCGATTGGAATGTCTCGATGAGCAAAGGGATTCCCTCTTGCTGGCGAGCGAGGATTGCACCGCGTGTCGCTTCGATCATTCGTTGCACCGGAACGTCGGACTTGCGAATCTCGTCATAGATCTTCGCCGCTGCATCAAATTTTCCTTCGTTGAGCAAACGCTCGGCACAGAGCACATAACCTTCGGCGACGGCGCTGCTTACGTTTCCAGTCGAAGCCGTTAGTGCCTGCCGCAGCGATTGCGTCGCCTCATCATTGCCGATCAGTCCCAGCGCAACGGCAGCGGCCGAGGCAACCTCGACGTCGCTATCCTGCAGATGCTTCGTCAAAGAATCAACGGCAGCCGCGTCTCGCCGAACACCGATCGAGTTGATGGTGCCAACGAGCAGCAGTCCGTCTAGCGATTCGCCTGCCGCTCGCAAGGCTTCATCAGCAGCCTCTCCGGGAATCGTTTCCAAAGCGATCCGCGCCCAGGAGGATAGTTGCGGGTTGGGCAACAATTTCGCCAATTCGGGAACCGCCTCGCTCGAACCGTGAATCGACAAATGCTTACAGGCGATTGCCTTATCAGCGTCCGCGGCGTCGGAGCGCAGGATGGTAAGAAACTCAGCTTCTTGTTGGGTAGAAGATTTTGGATCGTCAGCGGTCGCAATGTTTGCTAACACAGCAATCATCATGATGGGTAACACGAATAAGCGAATGGTTTTTTGAGTTTTACTTATCATTGGTTTTTAATTCAGTTAAATATGCGGGTGAGAAAAACGAACACTGGCGCGAGCGGCTGTGCTACTAACAAAATCACACTCGCCACGGTTCTCTCAAAGCCTCCGAACGCAAGCGGTTGGCCGGTTCGTCGTTGATGAATTCGTGTGTTGTATTGTCATAGTTGACTTGACGTCCCAACAGCAGCGCAACGTTTGCTGCATGGCACGCGATGTGTGCGTTGCAAGCGGCGTCAGCGTTGCCCTTGGGTTGTTGACGTGACTTCACGCTGTCGAGGAAATCGCGAACATGGAACGTCGCTGGATAGCCACCGATCTCCGCGACCTCTCGGCCGGCAAGCAACTCCGGCGAACTCAAAACGATCTTGCCGCTATCACCCGCCTCGACCCATCCGGTTTCACCTTCGAAACGGACGGGACACGAGCCCAGCGGTATCCAACCCTTTTCGCGGAAAATCAATTCCGTACCATTCGCGTACCGTGCTACCAGCTCGCCGTTCTCGGGCGCGTCGTATTGGACGGGCGGCGGACAATCACCCATGGCCCATTGGCACAGATCGACACAATGCGATCCCCACTCTAAAACTCCGCCACCGGAAAACGCACCGACGAGACCACCGCCCTTTTCAAAATTGAAACCGTCCAGCAGCTTCTCATTGAACGGACGCCAAGCCGCAGGTCCGAGGTACATGTTCCAATCGACGATTTTCATGTCGGGCTCGGGCTGGGCGGGCAACCAGCCGCTCATCAAAGCCTGCATGCCCATCGGATGCGCGTACACCTTTTTCAGCTTGCCGAGCTTTCCCGTTCGTGCTAATTCGCAGGCGAACGCAAAGTGCGGCAGGTTCCGTCGTTGCGTTCCGGCTTGAAAGACGCGTCCGGTGCGTCTCATCGTTTCCGCCAGGATCAAACTTTGCGCGATGTTCTTCGTCACCGGCTTCTCACAATACATATCCTTTCCGGCCCTCGCGGCAGCCATCGCAGCGGTGGCGTGCCAATTCGGTCCCGTCGCGATCAACACGCCATCGATATCGCTGCGGTCCAAAACTTCACGAAAGTCGCGATAGGTGACACAGTCCTGGTTGCCGTAGTGATCGTCGATGATCTTCTTGACTTCTCCGCGGCGTTTTTCTTTCACGTCACAGACTGCGACGAACTGCACGTCCTTCTGTGGCAGAAAGCAACTGAGATCGTAAGCACCGCGACGACCGATCCCGATTCCGCCCATGACAATCCGCTCGCTGGGAGCGACGAATCCGTCTCGACCCAGAGCCGAACTGGGGATGATCGTCGGTGCCATGATCGCCGCACCCGCCGACGACACGGCAGTCTTCAGGAATTGCCTGCGAGCTGTCTTTGTACGCGTTTTCGCATTCGTCATGATTGTTTTCCTTATCGTGTTGACTTAAGGTCCCGCCACGGTTCGTACCACGGAACCATATTTCCGAATCTGCTGAGCATACCCGCCCCGAACTCGTCAAGCCACACTTTCCGTGATCAGAACGTGCCATCCATAAATCGGTGACGAGCTGAAAGAACTTCGGCAGGGTGGGACAGCTAGCTAGTTTAGTGAAAACTGCCTAGCAAGCCACACCAATCATGGATGGCCCCAATCGTGGCCCGTATTGGGTTTGACCCCTTTTCCAGCTCTCGGGCACTTCAACGGGCCAGAAAAACCATCACACGCTCCGGCTGATAACCGAAGCGCAAGTCTGACCCCCGCAAAGCGTCCCCCAATCAGAGATTTCGCGATCGACTCAGTACAGGAGCTGAATGACTTAAAGCTCACGTGCGGATCTGAGCCGGGCGCGGCCAGCAATGGCTGTCCCTACCGCGATGGTCATATCGCATATTTACCCCCGTTACATTGTCCGCAGTATCCGAGTCTTGACTAATCCGAGACCTCGGAATTCTCTTGCGCTGGATTCTCGGCGGCGTACTTCGCAAGCTCGTCTTGCTCAGCCATGGGAGCCGTATCGGATCGCGAGCCGCATCCGACACTCATCGCGACCGGCATGAGGGTAAAGCACAAAAGAACAAATCGGTACATTTCGTAGCCTCGATAAATAAGTGACAACAGTGGACATGATGACCAAGCATGCCGAGCCTCAACGATTCGGCAGCACGATTTAGAAGCCGTCGTTAGTCAAGCGTCGTTTTGGTTTCGCGAGCGGCTCGAGTGCCCAGAGCACCCCACAAGCCGAACGGGCTTGGTGAGCCGGCGGGCAAGTGAAACGCTTGATCCCCCACGTGGGCGCTCATCTGGTTGCCCGCTTCGATCGAATCGGTCACAAACTTGACCGCGCCATCAGTCATCAGTACGTGACACCCGCCTTGGTGTCGACTGCTTGGCGGCAGAATGCCGTCATTGAAGTTGTTATTCGTCATACATAGCGGGCTATTGGGTGGCCGGATTGTATTAAATTTACCCCAGATCGAACGGCACATCGCCCACTTGTAACCGCGGCGTTGTTCAGGTTCGGTCCCGCCACCCTGGTGAAGTGCCATGGTAAACGTCGGGCGCCAGAATCGCGGCCGCAGCGGATCGATATCCCGATCGCAACTGATCGTTCCGCCCGCAATCGCGACGCCGCCGCTTGCCGTAGAAATCGGCGTCATCGCGGCACGCGTCGTGACGTGATTGTCGCCCAGATCACTGGACACCTCGCCACAACAAATTGTGTTTGACAAACCGTCAAGGATATCTCGGAATTTTGAATTTTCGCGAGGCACGAAGACACCGCGACAGCCAGCCCGTGTAGCGATCGCGCGGGCGGTGGTTTGGACCTGGTTGTCATCGAACTTGCCGATGATTTGCACCGTCGAGTCACCGATGCAGGCGACATAGTTCGTTCGTCCTTGCGCCGGCAATCCGACGCCGGGATCACTAGGGCAACGAAACCCGGAGACCTCGGTGAGCCATGGATCGTATCGAACATTGTTATGATGGTTGATCGATCGTCGCGGACAGGGACCCATGCCAGGAAAAATCGCTCCGGTTGCCCGATCTTGCAGGGGATTGCTAATCTGTTCCCACAACGCCTGCTGCTCAATGAAGGGGGTCAGTGAGACAAGGAAGCTCACCTCTAGGCGGCTGTTCGATCGGGGGGCCCCAGCCGCATTCGTGCCTTCTGGATTTGAACCCGACCTGTTCGGCGTTCCGGTGCCATGTTTTGGCAACTGGTCGTAGGCCGCGTGGTAATTATGAATCGCCAACCCAATCTGCTTGAAATTATTGCCGCAACTCATTCGTCTTGCCGCCTCGCGAGCCGCTTGGACTGCCGGTAAGAGCAGCCCAACCATCACGCCAATGATCGCAATGACCACCAGCAGCTCCACGAGTGTGAAGCCCGACAGACGTCTCGATTGAATATTCACCCGAATGCTCCAGAGAGAAGTAAAAAAGCAGAGAGAAATAAGCAGCGAAGAGAAGCCTGAATCTTTTCGGCATTCAGTCTCACGCTCGCGAGGAACGCAGTCTTCTTGCCCTTAACCGCTTCGCAGTGTGGCAGTTTGCCACATTACTATCAATGGTTTTATCAATAATTTTGGAGAATTTAGTGAAACCACCCATTTGAGGGCATTCACCCTGCGGAACGTGCCACCCACTTTATGATTGACGCGGGAGGTTGGGGATGGTATTTTGGTAAATTTTAAGGATTTAACGATGGGCAGAGTGCCGAGGTCGGAACAATTTCATTCGTCGGAAATCGGGATCGTGCATGCAGTACAGCGGTGTGTTCGATGTGCATTTCTTGCGGGTGTGGACGAAAAAACGGGTAAGGATTTTTCGTTTCGTCGGGAATGGATTCGCAGACGTATGGAAGCCTTGGCTTCGGTCTTCGGCATCGATGTGCTGACCTATGCGATTATGAGCAATCACGTGCACTTGATCCTGCGGAATCGGCCGGATGCGGTCGCAGTTTGGTCTGATCAAGAGGTCGCTATCCGCTGGTTGCGTGTCTTCCCTGGGCGAAGGCTTGAAGAACATCTGGCGGAACCGACTGAAAACGATGTCAATATGCTCGTTAATCAGCCCGAGCGGCTGCTTGTGATTCGAGAGCGTCTGTCGGACGTGTCTTGGTTCATGCGAGCTCTGTCCGAGCCGATTGCACGAATGGCCAATCGCCAAGATGAATGTACGGGGCGATTCTGGGAAGGGCGGTTTAAGGCATTACGAATTGTCGATGAAATCGGTCTGCTTGCTTGCTCAATGTACGTGGATTTGAACCCCGTTCGCGCCGCAATGGCCGCTACACCCGATCAGTCGCGCCACACATCCGCCTACGACCGGATTCAAGGCCACCAGGGCAAGCTGATCGATTCAGCAGCCTTTGATTTGGTGCCGATCAGCACTGAAACCGCAGGTAAGGTGATTCGAGAAACGCCGGTGGATGAGCTTCGCCGGCGTCACAAGGCAAAGAAACACAATCCTAGGGGCCGCAAGGTCCGTCGTGATGGTTGGTTATCGCCGCTGACACTCGATAGTGAAGTTTTATCGTTGGAGCCGCAGGTGCACCTTGATGGTATGCGAGCTAGCGACAAAGGTTTTTTGCATGTGAACTGGGAAGATTACTTCGCGCTACTCCGTTGGACGGCGTGTCAAAGTATTGATGGCATGTCAGCAAAAGTTCCTGCGAATCTGGCAGGTTTACTGTCGTCACTAGGTGTTGATGCCAGCATGTGGCGAGACTTGGTTTGGCACTTCAAGAAGTACTTTGGTCGAGCGACATGCGTCGGTTCCCCCACTGCGATGGCTGCGGACGCGGAACGATTTGGCAAACGCTGGCATCGCGGCCAGAAGACGGCAAGAGCTTTCTATTTAGCTGCGTGAGGCAGTTCGCCACAAGCGGTGATTTTTTCCGAGGCGATAGAAACAATCAGCCATTTGTCACTGCGTGACACAATGATTGAAATACAACAGTTCGGTTCAGATGAGCTTACAAGGGCAACTTGAAATATGTGGCGTCGTGCGTCTCAGATCAACTGCGGCGAAGCGGTAAATCGCTGACAACAATAGGGGCTACCCTCACTTCACGCGAAAATGATCGTCTGTCGGGAAATGGTTGGGGGATGGCAAAAACCTGTGGTCGGTTGGGCACCAATCGATATTTCTTCTCACATCACAAGATTTTTATCGTCTGCTGCTATACAAAACGTGGGTGGCACCAAATGAAGTTAATCAATTCGTCGGCCAAAGTCCTCGCGGTCATGAAAGTAGCTCCGTGCAGGAAAAATCCAATCAACCCGCAAGCGATTGCGGATCTGCAAGGCTGAATCGTTCGCACCGCCCCGTAAAAAGTAAAGCAGCACCCGAAAGCCACGATTTTGGTGAAACACGAGATGTGTAGTACAACGAGCGCTGCGCGAGAGGGTGACTTGCCTGGACTGTGTTTCGAAGTGAATTGCCACCGTTTCGTCAGCCCCGCGCTGAACTGGCCGCTCGCTATCAATCACCGTGCCCGTCAGCTGTCGTACATTGCGATTGCTCTGGCGCTTCGGGATTTTGTATCGACGATGCCATGAACGTGGCAATCACACCGATACGCAATTCGCCTGCTGCAGCAATAAGGGGCGATCGATCGATCGCCCCAGACGTAATTCGGGCATTCGCGGCGGTCATGGTGGTCTACCTGCATGCCTGCGTTCCCTATTTGACCCACTCGATGCCGGGGCTGGTGTGGCCGGTTGTGGACGAGGCCAGCGGCATTTGTGATGCGATGTTTTGGGCCATTGAAATCGTGGTCATGCCGCTATTTCTGGTCATCTCAGGCTTCTACGCCTACAAGTCGCTTGCCGGAACGGATTGGCAATCGTTTCTTCAATCACGCACCCGGCGGCTGATTCGACCGCTGTTATTTGGCATGATTGTGATTTTGCCAATCGATCTTTACATCTGGATGGCGGGGTTGATCGCCGAAGGACACATGCCGCTGGCGAAACTGCGGAGCCTCAAAGTACCTTCGCCTTACGGAGACAACCTTTGGGGACTAAGTCATCTGTGGTTCCTGATGTATGCGTTTTTGTATGGAGTGGTGATGGTGGCGGCCGCGCACCAGATGCGTCACGGGATTCCGATGCGACTTCGTCCGACCGTTCGACGACTATCCATCATTTCTATTTTGTCGATCGGCGCCCTGACGCTGATTGCTTCGCCCGAGGTTGTTTTTGGCTTTCAGCATTCGTTCATTCCAGTTTTATCGAAGTGGCTTTACAGCGGCACTTTCTTCGCTGGTGGAATCGCGATTGCTGTTTTTGATCCAAGCTTTAGGATGATCGATCGATTAGCGATGCGTCATCTTTCTGTAGGCGCGATGGCCACTATCGCGGCTGTGATGTTGGGGCGTTGGACGCTTCGCACCGACTTCACCAGGTTCGAAGCGAGCCACTGGCTCGTCTCGATCTCCTTGGCCATGACGACGGTTGGCGCCGCATGGTGCGTTACGCTCGGAGCCATGGGAATGGCGAATCGCTCGTCAACGCGGCTTCTGAAATATCCGCTCGCAAGCCGGATGATTCGCTACGTCGCCGGGGCTTCGTTCTGGATCTACTTGGTGCACCATCCGATCGTCGGCTTGGTGCACATTGATCTGAAATGGCTGGCCCCAGGATTATGGCCGGTCGCAAAATCGTTGCTTACCCTTGGAATCGCGGTTGGTTGGGGGCTAATAAGCTATGAAGTCGTCATTCGACGAACTCGATTCGGGCAATTCATTGGTTTGACGAGCCTTCAAAGCAGGAAACCATCAGCCGATCAAACCGAGGACTCAGTCACACCGAAACGTGCCGTGATTCGCCGATCGGCTTAGTTTTTCCCGTGGATTCTCCGCTAGACTTGCCCCCGGTCCTTCCCTCGTCGAAATTCGCATTTTGCGGTACAACGGTGGATTACTGCAACGAAAGGGTTGGTGATGGCCAAGGGTCTATTTACCCAGGGTATTTGTGTACTGCTGGAACATGCGGTCGATCTGAGCAAGATCGAGTCGTCGCTCACCGGATTTGAGGTGGTGGGACGACACGAAGCGAATGGTGCAGACGATCCAACCTGCACGCTGGTTCTTCGTTTTCGCCCCGAAGTGGAAGGGCACGTGCTCGTTTCGCTCAGTCCGAATCCTTGGCCCGATGACATGGGCGACCCAGAAGACACGCCCGAATTGTTTGTCGCTTGGTCGCTTGGCCAATTCGGACCTCTCGCATTCCCGGGCTGTTTGGAACGTGCCTGTGAACAATCATGGGCTTGGGAAGAAGGCCGAGAAATTCCGAAAAAGCACACGGCCCATATTCGCGTATTGACCAGCTACGTGCTTGGCAGCGAAGAAGACGAGGAAATCGAAGAGCCGGACGCGCCACTGCTACCTGAAGACTACGATGCGTTGTCGGAGTTGCAGTTTCTCATGCGAGTCGTCTCGCCGCTGCTCGAATTGCCAGGTGCGCTCTGCTATTTCAACCCTGGTGGCGAAGTCTTGAGAGACGATACCGGGCTGCGTCAGGGGCTAAATTACGCTTGGTTGCACGACCTGCCACCCCTGGACATGTGGACCAATGTTCGGCTTTACAAAGCCACTGAAACGTGGTCGCTGATGGACACGGTCGGCAACGGCCAATTCGATCAACCCGACATGGAAGCGGTCTTTCAAGCGGATGCCTACAAGGTGTCCGACGTTGAAGAGTTCCTTCGCAACGCTTCGCTGTTCATGCTTCGCGAGGAAGAAGAAGTCGAAGACGGCGACACCGCAGACGGCCCAGGCGGGATCGCTTGGCAAGTTTTGGAGTGTGACGAGGCGTTGGCTGATCCACCTCGACCGACGTTGCGATGGGTGCCGCAAGATGGAAATGAGGTTCCGGCTGAGTTGCTTGATACGGGCATCAGCGAAGATGAGGACGACGATGAAGATGATGACGATGAGTATCTTAGCGGCGAAGATGATGAACTGGACGACAGCTTCGACGATGCGGACGACGGCGATGAAGATGAAGATGAAGATGAAGATGGTGAGCTAAGGGCATTGAGTGACGATGCGCTGGATGAGTTGCTTGGTCCTGATTCTGACGATCCGAACGCAGATCCAAGCGACGAGAAATAAGTGCTCGGCGGAGCCTAGCTGGCCAATCGCCACCTTGAGACGACAATGCCGTCATTTGCGGTCATCATCAGCCGCAGAGCTTTGGCGTGGGCTGTTCAAAATTTGGGGATGCGCAGCATTTTATTTGCAAGAAGTAATCAGCAATCCTGTTCGCGCTTTAACCCGGAGCTTCTCATCGCAAAGAGGTGCACGGATCCTAAACCAGTGGCCCGCTGCTCTCGACTACGCTGCTCTCGACTACGCGGCTCTCACGTACATAGACTCCAACTCACGCGTCGCCGCTAACTCCGAAAGATGTTCCATCGTCCTCTGCGTGGCTCCCCGATGCGACATCACCATCGCCTGAGCATGAATGCCCAAACGATCAGCTGCCGGTGGGTCCATTAAGCATCTTGCAACGAAATCCACCAACTCGCTTTCTTTCTGAAGCTGGACCGCACCATCGGCGGCGAGCAATCGCCTTGTGATGTCAACAAAGTTCTTCGTGTTTGGCCCGAAACAAACCGCTGCGCCATAGCCCGCGGGTTCAAGCATGTTTTGGCCGCCTCGACCACCAAATCCGCCACCTACGAAGGCGATTCGCGCTGTGCCCCACCAATGCGTCAATTCACCAATCGTATCGACAAGGATCACGGTGTTAGAGCCCCAGTCCTGTCCAGGTGCGGTGGATTGACTGCGCCGCCGGCATTCGAATCCCATCGATTCTACCAACCGGGCTACTTCATCAAATCGTGTCGCGTGGCGGGGCGTTATCGCCAGACGAAGTTCGGGATGTTCAAGGAATAATTTTTTGTAAGCATCTAACGCGATTTTCTCTTCACCCGCGTGAGTGCTTCCTGCGAACAAAATTTGGTGCCATGCATGCGCGCCGGACCAATCAAGCCGTTGATGAACCTCAGCGGTGTCACGCGTCGATGGCGCGTTATCAAATTTCAACGAACCGGTCACCGTTACCGCTGATTTCTCGGCTCCGCAGGCGATGAAGCGGGCGGCATAATCGTGATCCTGACAACCGATCCAGGCGATTCTTGCGAAGGTGTTTTTGAAGTATCGTCGGAAACGGAGATAGTTGGCACCACTTTTTTGACTCAGCCTTGCATTGATCACCGCGCACTGGCAACCGCTGTCACTGGCGATGCGAACCAGATTTGGCCAAAGTTCTAGCTCGGCAAGCACAAGCAATTGAGGCTGGAGCGTTTTGATCGTCCGACGAACGGCCCAGGTAAAATCGAGCGGACAGAAAAAAATAACGGTATCGGTTTTGGAAAATCGTTCGCGAGCAAGATCGTATCCGGTGTCGGTCGAGCAACTGACCACCACTCTCCAATGCGGATGACGATTCTTAAATGCCGCAACGATGCCTGGGATGAGGTTTACTTCGCCGACACTGACCGCATGAAACCAAGCGGTTGGTTTGGAAGAATCAATCAAATCACTGCTGCGAAGTCCAAGCAGTTTCTGGCTTACCCCACGTCGATAGCGTCCTTGAGTGATCGCACGATACGCGGTCCAAGGCGATGCGAGCAGCATTGCGGCAATGTAAAGGAAGTTAAATAACATGAGTTGAAATCCCGTCCTTGGATTTGATTATTCGAACAGGCTTGCCAACGGTTCTTCCGTTGGGATCAACCATGTGCCATCGTCGCCCCAACGTTTAGGCAACCCTCAACGCTCAGGCAACATATATTCAAAGGTGAAATCACCCGCCTGCCATGTTTCGTTGGCAGCAACTTTTGTACTTTTTACCACTGCCGCAAGGACAAGGGTCATTGCGACCAACTTTCGGCCCCAGGTGCCGAATGGGCTCTGGGCGAACATCATCATCCCGATTGCTCTGCTCGGCCGCTCGTTGGCTCGATGATGCGGGCGCTGCCTCCGCAACCGGCGCGGCAACTTCGTCGTGGCGTGCCCTGGCATCAACCCAAGTGCTACGAACAAATTCTTCGTTGAACGATTCCATACGGAAGATGAGGTCGGTTGCTCGTTCGCCGATCGATTCCCACATCTTCTCAAACAAACGCATGCCTTCACGTTTGTATTCCACTTTCGGATCCAGTTGAGCGTAACCCTTCAACTGCACACTACTTCGCAAATGATCCATGGCGAGCAGGTGGTTTTTCCAGGTTTCGTCGACAATGGTTAGCAGCACCTGACGTTCCATTCGACGCATTTCTGGATGGAAGCGATCATCGACGGCTCGCTCCGCCGCGGTCATCATTTGCTGCCTCGTCATCCGGCCTAAGTCGTCGGCCGACAATCGCGAACCGTACTCATCCTTCAGGAACTGCGACATCGTTTCGACGGCACCGTCATCGCTTGCGACGACAGCAGTGACATCGTCTTCTGCGTTTCCGAAAACCATGCCGACGCGATCCTGAACTTCTTTTAACTTCGCGGAAGAGATTCGTGAGGCGTTTTGCGTATGAAGAATCAGTTGGTTCTTCAGTTCCTCACGATTGAGCGCCAGTTCATCGATTGAAAGCGATGCGCCGAAGCGACCTTGCATCCAAAGGATCAGCCCCTCGCGATCGAGACGAATCTGAGAGCCTTGCTTCGACGTGAAAGCGGAGAGGCCGGTCAAAACCGGATACTCTTTTTCCTTTTCGGTGTAAGCTTCTTCGGCGCGAGCGATCAATTGCTCTGCAACTTCGCGTTTGTCCTCGATCTTCATGAATTCGTCGGGCGTCGCTTCGATGCCAAACTTGTAACGGATCCAAGCGCAAAGCGAACGCAGCCCGAAGTTCTCTTCTAAGAATGATTCAGCTTCACCCAAATCGGTTTCGTGGATTTTTTTCTGAGCTTTCTTAACCAGCTCTTGAACCAACTCGTCGCGATCAATTTTCTGCAAATCGCGGTCACGATAATTGGAACCCAGGCGAGTATTGGCCCAGTTCGCCATCGCCTGCCAATTCCATTCTTCCTCGTCGGATTCGGTCGGAAGATTCTCTTCGACAATTTCCATGACCATCACCTCGGCCGCACGTTCCGCTTGATCGCGGGCGTACTCCGACGCAGTTCGGAAATCGAGGTTTTGGAAATCCTTGGGTTCGAGCGTGCAACCAAGCTGATTGCTCGCAAATCCTGCAAACGATTCCGCTCCATAATTAGGTTCTAGGAACATGTCGACGAACGTTTTGATCTGTCCGCGGATCTGTTCCAGGATCAACTTTCGGCAACTGAACCCATCAAGGATGCGTTGGCGATATCCGTACACACGTTTGCGTTGCTCGTCCATGACTTCGTCATACTCAAGCAGGCTCTTACGAATTTCAAAGTTACGTTCTTCGACCTTCTTTTGAGCTGATGCGATGCGGCGAGTTACCAGTGTTGATTCGATCGCTTCGCCTTCCTGCATGCCTAATCGCTGCATCACGCTTTTCACAAAATCTCCCGCGAAGACTCGCATCAAGTCGTCTTCGAGCGACAAGTAGAAACGGCTGCTGCCGGGGTCACCTTGGCGACCGCAGCGACCACGCAATTGCAAGTCGATACGGCGTGATTCATGGCGTTCGGTACCGATCACATACAAGCCACCGATCTCACGAACGACTTTGCCTTCTTCGGACATTTTTTCACGTTGATCGATTTCTTCAACGAGGGCATTCCATTCATCGTCGGGAACTTCCAAACGAGTCGGATACTTGTGATGCAATTGGGCCCAAGCCATCGTTTCCGGATTGCCGCCAAGGATAATGTCCGTACCACGTCCAGCCATGTTGGTGGCGATCGTGACCGAGTTCAAACGCCCGGCTTGCGAGACGATTTCCGCTTCACGTCCGTGCTGCTTGGCATTCAAAACTTCGTGTTTGATGCCGCGTCGTTGAAGCAGTGATGATAGACGCTCACTCTTTTCAATGCTGACCGTTCCGACCAATACTGGCCGACCAGCGCGATGGATTGCCAGAACTTTTTTGCGTTCAAACGTCTCGGGATCTTTCTTGTCTTTTGGAACAATCACGACGCTGGTTTCATTCGTCTTGGCAACGTCGATATGGCCCCAAATCTCATCGTCCTTGAGTTCAAGAACGTCCCACTTGTGGTTTCGTTCGACGTCTTCGGCGAGAGCCTTGAACTTGTCTTTCTCGTTCAAGTAGATGATGTCGGAATGCTCAATTCGCTGCATTTGGCGATTGGTGGGAATCGCGATCACGTCGAGTTTATAAATCTTCCAGAACTCGTTCGCTTCCGTCATTGCCGTCCCGGTCATGCCGGCAAGCTTGGCATACAGCTTGAAGAAGTTTTGCAGGGTGATTGTGGCAAAAGTTTGCGTTTCCTGCTTGATCGGAACGCCTTCCTTCGCTTCGACGGCTTGGTGCAGACCGTCACTCCACTGGCGCCCGTCCATCAGACGCCCCGTAAACTCATCGACGATTACGATCTCGCGTTCTTTAATGACGTAGTTGACGTCAAGCTTGTAGAGGAAATGCGCCTTGAGCGAGTTGTCGATCAAGTGCGGCCAATCCATATTGCCAGCGGTGTAGAAGCTTTCGACGCCCGCAAGTCGCTCAGCTTCGCGAACGCCGTCATCGGTTAGCGTCACGTGGTGCTGTTTCTCGTCGACGGTGAAGTGGTCGTCCTTCTTAAGCTGGCGAGCGACACGATCAGCCTCCGCATATTTACCTAGATCCATGTCGGCTGGACCACTGATGATCAACGGCGTTCTCGCTTCGTCGATCAGAATATTATCGACTTCGTCGATGATCGCATAGTGCAACGGTCCTTGGCTCTGCTGCAACTCGGTCGGGAAACGGTGGTCTCCGCGAGCGGCCGGTCGCATGTTGTCGCGAAGGTAATCGAAGCCAAATTCGTTATTGGTGCCGTAGGTAATGTCACAAGCGTAAGCCTTCTGCTTCTCAATCGTGCTCATTCCGCTCTGGATCGCGTTCACCGTCAAACCCAGATTCATGTAAAGCGGCGCCATCCATTCCATATCGCGCCGGGCGAGATAGTCGTTGACCGTAATGACGTGGACACCTTTGCCCTCGATCGCGTTCAAATACGCCGGAAGCGTTGCGACCAGCGTTTTTCCTTCGCCGGTCACCATTTCGGCAATCGTTCCGCTGTGCAGAACCATCCCACCGATCAACTGGACATCGTAATGTCTCATTCCGAGGAAACGCCGGCCACCTTCACGACAGACCGCAAAGGCTTCTTCGAGGATGTCGTCCAGCGTCTCACCGGCTCGCAATCGCTTTCGGAACTGATCCGTATGACCGCGCAAATCCTCATCAGTCATCGCTTTATAGAGATCTTCCATGACGGTGATGCGTTCGGCGCGTTCGCCAAGACGCCCCACTTGTCGTGCATTGCTGCTGCCGAAAACGCCGGTAATCGTACGTTCGATGGAGCCAAAGAAGCCACCAAATAGCAGCCCCAAGATGTCCCATATTCGTTCAAAAAATGACATTGCCGTCGATGCTTCCTGTGTCGAACGTAAACCGAAACCAGCTCTCAAGTTATGCCTTCCCGCCCGATGGGTCAACGCCGATTCGTTAATGGTTGCCGTTGGCGGGGGGAAAAGTGGTTTGGGTAATTTTGGCGATCGGGACGGTCGCGAGGGAAGTAACCGTTCCGTTTTTCATGCTTCAGTAAGGATCGTGCCCTTTCCAGGGCCTGAAATCTCGACCTGTCCCGCAAGCGGGCCTGATGAAACGGTGGCGGCTTGGATAGTTTTGATAATTTCAGAATGCTACTCTCACCCGGGAGAATCGACCCCAAGCGAGGAGAGGGCGATTGCGTTGAAACCTCCCCTCGCTGACGCTTGATTCTCCTTAAAAAGGACGGTCAAGCAAAACCGCACGACCTCTTGCACCGGAGGGTGAATTGTCCCAACTGTGTTCCAAAGTGAATTACCACCATTCCATCAGGTCACCCGCAAGCGGGTGACTGTCGGGCCGAATCGCGGGTACTTGCTAGCAAAACTCATCGAATTCGCCAGCGCATCGCATCGAAAAAAGTGAACCCGTAATTGTCGGCCGTCCCATGTCCAGTCACACTAGTCGGATGCACATACACTGCCTTGGCACCACCGGTTATCACCCCAGCGACCATCGCCACACGTCGTGCTACATGCTTGCTGAAGACGGCATCGTGCTTGACGCGGGAACGGGCATTTATCGCCTCGCACCGCTCATCAAAACCGATTCGATTGACATCCTCATCAGCCATGCACATCTCGACCATATTGCTGGACTGACCTTTCTCCTCAATGTGCTGTTTCAGCGGCCCGTATCACTGCTGCGCATTTGGGGAGAAGCGGCAAAGCTGGCAGCGATCAAAACACACCTGTTTAACGAAGCCATTTTCCCCGTGCCTTTGAGAGCAAATTGGCATCCGATCGACGACCTTGCGTCGTTCACCGTTGGTGTGGGCTCGGTTTCGGACGCTTCCAAAACATCAAAGGCTTTCCCCGTCGTTGTCGATTGGCGGCACCAAGATCACCCAGGTGGCTCCGTGGCTTATCGGCTGCGGTGGCAAGAGCCAGAAAAAACGCTCATCTACGCGACCGACACGGTCGGTGACCAGTCTGAAGAGACGCGGACATGGATGCACGGGGCGGATTTGCTGATGCACGAATGTTATTTCCGTGACCATGAGCATGAATGGGCAATCAAGACCGGTCACTGCTGGACCACGCGTGCCGCTCAGATCGCGAAAGCGGCCCGCGTCAAAAAATTGCTCCTCACTCACATCAATCCGCTGGCACTGGGCGTTGACCCGGTGGAAATCGATAAGGCTCGCGCTATCTTCCCCGCCAGCCACGTTGCGACAGACAATGTGAGCGTCGAGTTCTAGAATGGTGGTTCCGCGAGGCTCTCGTGGGAGTGTCACTAACCTTTCTGTCCGCGAGTGCTTCGCGGCTCCACGGATGTAAATTGGATAATTCGAAGATTGCGGACGCGTTCGAAGAGCTGGCGGAGCTTCTTGAATTTCGCGGCGAGAACCCATTTCGCATTCGAGCTTACCGCAACGGTGCTCGTGCGATCCGCGAACTCGATGAATCGGTCGTTTCGATCCTGGCCGACGATTCGAGATCGCTCGCGGACATTCCAGGCATCGGCAGCACCCTCGAAGAAAAATCTCGCGTCCTGGTCGAAACCGGCACGTTGCCTCAACTTGAATCGCTCCGCGAAGCGGTGCCCGAATCGGTCCTGGCGATGACCCGAATTCCGGGTCTGGGTGCCAAGAAAGCAGCGATCCTTCACAAGGAGTTGTCGATCGATTCGCTTAAAGACTTGAAAAAAGCGTGTGATGCAGGCGAGGTTCGCAAGCTGAAAGGTTTTGGTGCCAAGACCGAGGAAATGATTCTTGCGGGACTTCAAATCGCTGCCGCCGCGGGGCAGCGAATCTATTGGTCCAAGGCCGACGAATTGGTTTCCGAAATCAACGACCACATGAAGCGGTGTGACGCGATTGAGAAAATGGAATGGGCCGGTAGCTATCGTCGGGGACGCGAAACCGTCGGCGATCTCGACCTGCTTGTCGTTGCGAAAAATCGCGAACAAGTCATGGATCACTTCGAAGCTTATACCGAACGCACGCAAACCATCGCCCGCGGCGAAAAGAAGATTTCCATTCGCGTAGGCAAGTCGTTTCAAGTGGACATGCGGCTGGTCGAAGCCCACGAATTCGGAGCCGCGCTGCAGTACTTCACTGGATCCAAAGATCACAACGTTCACGTCCGCCGAATCGCGGGTTCCAAGGGTTTGAAGATCAACGAGTACGGTGTATTCCGCGAAGCCGACAACGAGCGAATTGCGGGTGCGACGGAGGAGGAGTTGTATCTTTCAATCGGATTACCATGGATTGCACCAGAGCATCGCGAAGATCGAAACGAATTCGAGCTGGCGGAAAAGAATCGGCTGCCCGAGTTGATCGAAGAGAGCGACATGATCGGCGATCTGCACATGCACACCAGCGCCACCGACGGCACCGCAACGCTTCGTGAAATGGCGGACGCAGCGATTGCAAAAGGTCTGCAGTACATCGCGATCACCGATCACAGCAAACGCGTTTCGATGGCAAACGGTTTGGATGCCGAGCTTGTGCGTGCCCAGTGGAAAATGATCGACGAAATGCGAGGCGAGTACGAAGGTCGGTTGATGATTTTGAAAGGAATCGAATGCGACATTCTCGAAGCCGGCGGCATGGATTTACCAGACGATTGCTTGGCAGAAGCCGACTGGGTTTTGGCCAGCGTCCACTACGGCCAACGTCAACCGCGCCCGCAGATCACCGACCGCATTCTCGGCGCGATCGCCAACCCGCATGTCGACTGCATTGCGCATCCGACGGGACGCTTGATCAATCGACGTGATCCGTACGATGTCGATTTGGAGGCCGTAATGAAAGCCGCGGCCGCGAATGGCACCTTGCTTGAACTGAACGCGAACCCTGCCCGGCTCGATTTGAATGATATCCATTTGGCGACTGCGAAGCGTCTGGGAAACCGGTTCGTGATCAATACCGACGCCCACTCGACCGACGGATTGTACGTAATGCGTTTTGGGATCAAACAAGCTCGACGCGGTGGCCTCACGATCGCAGACGTGATGAACACGAAGTCAATCAGCGACTTTCTCAAAGCCTTGAGCTGATCCATTTCGCTTCAAGATGAGGCTCTTCCGCAGAATCTGTGGGTACAAACCCGCACAAAACCGAGTTTGCATCAGCAAATGACGGCATTTTTGAGCGAAAACATCAAGGTTGGAAGTCACTTTCAGTTTAGAGATGGATTTTTCAGGCATGAACTCCTGCGTCCAATGGGCGTTTGAA
>Ga0105050_10003702_pt1 | contig 20960 bp, 17 predicted proteins | sample FRY01_FD_78088 | JGI IMG/M metagenome (GOLD analysis project Ga0105050, IMG submission 78088) | Freshwater microbial communities from Lake Fryxell liftoff mats and glacier meltwater in Antarctica - FRY-01 | ecosystem: Environmental > Aquatic > Freshwater > Ice > Glacier meltwater ...
AACACATTCGCCGGGTTCTCGTTATACACGGGCACCAGCAGCGCCACCCGCATCGCCGGACCGTGGCGCAGCGGAGGGTGGCCGCGCATCAGCGCCACGATGCCCGCCGTGGCGGTGCTGACGGAAAAGGCGATCCAGAAAAACGTGAGACAGATCAAGGCGACCAGCAGCACCTCGATCCAGCCAAGGCCACCGGGGCGGAACCAGTCCAGAAACACCGCGGCCAGCAGGATCGTGGTCAGAACCGATGGCAGGAATGCAGCAATGCGCCATGGCAAGGCGCGGTCGGGGGCCAGACCGGGCGCGGCAGGGTCGTGAGACGCGGATGCAAGCCGCTGCACCTGACGTTTTATCGGTGCTGCGGGCGGCATCCACGTCATCATGCAGTCCACCGGTAAAGCCACACCTCGGACAGCGGCACATCCTTTGCCGTCAGTTGCGCCCGCAGCTCCACCGCTTTTGCACCTTGCGGATCAAACCCGAACCCAAGCCGCGCACCGCCGGTTTCGGGGTTGCGCTGCAAATGCGCGCCCGACACCGTGCCTGCATTGCTGCTCACGTGAATACGCACCCCGTCAAGATCGCCCGCCAGCCCCGGATGATCGGAAAAATCCACCACTGCCGTGAACCCTGGTGCAAAGGCCTGTGCGCCCATCAGCGTATTGCCGACCATCGCCACGTCCGCCGCCGGGGCCACGGCGTCGCCCCACAGCAGACGGTAGGTCATGTCATGCGGCTGCCCCGCAGGCAGCGGCGCGCGGGGACGCCAATAGGCAACGATGTTATCGTAAATCTCTTTATCCGCCGGTATTTCTACCAGTGTGACCGAACCTTTGCCCCAGCCCTCGCCAGGTTCCACCCACAGGCTCGGGCGCTGGTGATACAGCGCCTCAAGATCCGCAAAGTCACCAAAGGCGCGCGATCGTTGCATCAGGCCAAAACCGCGCGGATGTTCATCGACAAAGCTTGAGACCTGCAAATCGCGCGGGTTCGCCAGCGGCCGCCACAGCGCCTCGCCCGCGCCATTGTGGATCAGCAGACCGTCGCTGTCATGGACCTGCGGGCGAAAGTCGTTGAAACGGCTTCGGTTTGTGCCGTCGAACAGGAACATGCTGGTCAGCGGCCCGATGCCGACATGCGCCAGATCCACGCGGGGGAACAGTGTAGCCCGCACCTGCATCGTCGTCGCAGACCCCGGATGGATTACAAAACTGTAGATCCCGACCACGGACGGGCTGTCCAGCAGGGCGTGCAGTGTCACCGACGGACTGCCAGGTTGCGGCGCCTCCAGCCAGAAATCCGTAAAATCAGGGAACTCTTCGCCCTGACCATCACCGGTGTTCAGCGCAAGCCCGCGCGCCGACAGACCGTAGACCTGCCCGCGGGCATGGGCGCGGAAGTAACTCGCGCCCTGAAACACCGCGTATTCCTGAAAGATGCCGGGTCCGGCCAATTCGCCACGCAGGCGGAAGCCAGAATAGCCGATGCTGTCGTCCACCGCCAGACCGGGGGCCTTGTCGGTCCGGTCAAACAACGACAGATCAAAGGCGACGGTCCGCGCGATGCCGTCTTCCACCACATGCACCTGAACGGGCCGCACAAAATAGAGGCCCGGCAGAAAGAAATCCACCCGCGCGGGACGGTCGGTATCCTGCCACAGCGCCTTTTGTTCGTCGAACCAGAAAAGCCGGTATTCGTCATAGCTGAGGTCTTGCCACGCCTGCGGCACGGACTGGCGCGGCGTGTAGGCGCTTTGCGCTACTTGCTGCGCGCGGCCGACCAGTAAAGCGCGGGAAAACGGCGTGCCGGTGCCCAGTTCGGGTGTTTTGGCATGCGCCATGCCGATGCCGCCAAACGCCGCCGACAAGGCCATAAAAGTCCGGCGATCCATGCTCTCTCCTTCAGGCGGGACGTTTCTGGCGCCAAGGCTGCGATTTGAACCAGCCTGCAACGCCTGCAACGCCAACCAACGCCGCAAAGCCCAACAGATTGATCGCCAGCACCACCGGCACTGCCCGCCCGGTCACATCCAGCATCGCCCCCATCGCGCGCGCCGCCACCATGGAAAAGATGAACACCGCAAGCGACTGTTGCCCAACCTTTTCCACCATCGCCACAGCCTGCCGCAACGTCCGCGCCGTCGCGCCATCCCCCGCAGGCCGCAACCGCCACCCCCCCGCCCCTGCCGCCGCCCAGGCCAGATAGGCCAGCGCCAGAAAGTGCACATAGCGCAGCAGGCCGAAGTCGGTTTTTACCGTCAGAAAACGGATCTCGCGCGCGGCAACCCGCAATTCCGGCATGGCGTCCAGCAAGCGGAAATACGCAAAGGGCACGGTCACCAGCACCATAGCCCCGGCCAGCCACAGCAAGCCGCGCGTCACGGGAGGCTGCGGCAACCAGCCGCGCATGAAGGCAAAGCCGGTGAAAAAGATCAGTTGCCAGCCAAAGGGGTTGAAAAACCATTCACGGGTCGACCACGGTTCGGCCGGAAGCGCGAGTCGGCCTGCCTGTGCGCCCAACCAGACCACCGCGACAAAACCCGCCACCAGCCACAGGTTGACGCGGCTCAGCATCATGACGACGGGCATCATCGCCAGAACCACCAGATACATCGGCAGGATGTCAAAGTAATTCGGCACATAGGTCAGCGTCATAAGACCGATCAGTTGCGCCTGTGCCCCGTCCATCTGGCCCTTGGCACCATCAAAAAACGGCACAAGGTTCAACATGCCGACGTAGCTTTTTTCAACAAACCCGGCCCGGTCGAACAACGCAAGCATCATGGCGACTGTCAAAAACAGCCCGATATGCGCCCAGTACACCTGCCAGCAGCGGTGCGCGACCCGCGCCGTGCCCATCAGCCAGCCTTGCGTGTCGAACACCCGGCCAAAGGCGATGGCGCTGGCCATGCCCGAGCAGAACACGAAAATCTCGGTCGCGTCCGAGAAACCAAACCGCGCCGGTATCCACAGCGCCAGAACGTTTCCCGGCACATGGGCGATCAGGATGATGAACATCGCCAGCCCCCGGAAAACATCCAGCCGCGGGTCGCGGGTTCCGGCTGCCGCACGGGTGGGCGCGTGGGTGCGGGCCATCGGATCGGCAAGCATGGTCATTCCGCCGCCTGCCCGGCCACGGCACCCGCCCGCCCGATCAGGGCCATGCGCGCCTCGGCAAAGCCGTCGCGCTTGCCTGCGCGCAGCGCCGTGCGGTCGGCCAGCAGACCCGTGGCATCGTCGTGGTAACCCGCCCGGATCGCGGCATCAATGGTCAGCCGTTCAAACACATCGCGCTGCGCGTGACTGCCACCGATGCCCTGCATGGCACGGCGGGCTTTGGCAAGGTTCAGATAGGCGTTGCGGTAATCACCTTCGCCGAAGGCCTCCAGCCCGGTCGCCGCCGCAAGGCCGGGGTGGCTGGCAAGCGCGGCCATCTCGCACCGCCCCTCATCCGCGGTGCGGCGCATCCGGGCCATCATCGCGGTAATTGCCGTCTCACGGTTGCCGCCAACCAGCGCCAGCAGATAGTGCAGGTCCGCGAAGATCAGGCAGCCGTCGTCGGTGCGGGTTTCGCAAATGTCTGCCAGTTCATCCCAGCGGTAACCAACATTCACGCCCTCCAGTTCCAGCCGCGACAAAAGCGATGTCGCGTTGGAAATATCGCGGTAATCATCGGTCCGGTCGGCGCGGATCTGGCTGTCGTAAAGATCCAGCACAACATCGGTTTCACCCAGATCCAGATGCAAAAGCGCCTTGTGCCACCACACATGGTAGCGAAAGTTGTTGCAATGCGCCCAGGCCGCCTCGCGCCCGTCAAGCCAGCCGATGCCGCCCCTGGCGTTGCCGGTCATGTCGAACACATGCGCCACGGCATGCAGACCCCACGCGTCATCCGGGGCCAGTGCAAGGCCCTTACGGCCAGCCGACTCGGCCGCGGCATAATCGCCGGTCTCCTCAAGCGCGAAGGCGTGGCAACCCAGCAGATAGCCGCGTGCCGGATGGTCGTCTGCATAGGCGGGCAGCACCCGCTCCAACGACAAGCGCATGCCTGCGGCATCGCCCAGCATGAAACGTATACCATGGCCCACCTTCATCGCCAGCGCATCCTGCGGATGGCTGGCCAGCACATATTCCATCTGCATGACAGCACCACGCGGGCTGCCGCCCAGCCATTCCGCCAGCGCGGCGACAAAGGCCGCTTCACGCCGCGATACGGGCCGCACCAGTGCCGCCTTTTGCGCCGACGCAAGCGCATCCGCCGCGACCGTCACCATCTCTCGCCGCCCGAGCATCAGGCAGAACAGCCCTTTCACCGCATAGGCCAGCGCAAATCCGGGGTCACGTTGCAATACCGCCGCCAGATGCACCGGGGTTTTGGCGCTGTGGGCCAGAAAGGCCAGCACGGTCGCACTCCACTCATCCCGCGCCTCGGGCGAGTGGACCAGCAGATCCTGGCCAAACATATCGGTGTCGTGTTTCATCTGTTGGCCCTGTTTGCGAGACTGTAATTCCCGCAAACTTAGCACAGACGGGAACGGATTCCGAAAACGCGGGGCCACATAACGCGCAGTTTATCTTTAGTGACCACGTTGCGTCGGCACCCGGGTCCGGAACGCCAAAGAAAGTTGTTTCATGCCAAAAAAACCGAAAATAACTCGTTTTTTGGCCGAATAATTTATCAACGGCTGTAACGAAACCATTTTCGATACCACGCATTACGTGCATTTCCCCCGGCGCGGCCGCTGCGCCGGGGGAAATGTTTCAATCGGCTTTCGCGGGCCCGGCCAGCCCGGCCAGAATCTTTGCCGTATCCTGCCCGAAACGCGGCGGGGCGTGACGGTACGTGACCGGCGTTTGCGACAGATGCAGCGGGTTACCCAGCAGGCGCACATGCCCGCCCGCCACACCGGCGCAGGCCACATCCACCACCAGCCCGCGCGCCGCCGCCTGATCCGACGTCAGCGCCTGATCAATCCGGTTTACCGGGCCGACGGGAACACCCGCAGCTTCAAGCCCTGCGGTAGTCACGGCCATGGTCCGCGCCCGGAACAGCGGCTCCAGCGTGGCAATCAGCGTATCGCGGTTTTCCAGGCGGGCCGGGTTGGTGGCGTAATCCGGCGTGTCTGCCAGCCCTTCCACGCCCAGAAAGCGGCAGCAGCGGCGGAACTGGCCATCATTGCCGACCGCCACGATGACGTGACCGTCGGATGCTTCAAACACCTGATAGGGCACGATATTGGGGTGCCCGTTGCCACGGCGCACCGGCACCTTGCCGGAGGTGAGGTAATTGACCCCCTCATTGATCATCCAGGCGATCTGCGTATCGACCAGAGCCACATCCACCAACTGCCCCTGTCCGGTTTTCTCGCGGTGCCGCAGCGCGGCGAGTATCCCCACCGTCGCATACATGCCGCACATCACATCCGCCACGCCGACGCCGACCTTCATCGGCATTCCGTCCGGCTCTCCCGTCAGGCTCATGATGCCGCCGAAGCCCTGCGCCATCAGGTCGTAGCCCGGTTTCGCCGCGTTCGGCCCGGTCTGCCCGAAACCCGAGATCGAACAATAGACCAGCCCCGGATGTGCGGCCAGAAGGCTGGCATGATCCAGCCCGTATTTCGCCAGCCCGCCGGGCTTGAAATTCTCGACCACTATATCCGCCTCTGCCGCCAAAGTGCGGATCGTGGCCTGCCCTTCCGGAGTGGCAATATCCACCGCGACCGACAGCTTGTTGCGATTGGCGGCCATGAAATAGGCCGACAGGTCGGTAGGATTGCCTTCGGCATCAAGCACATAGGGCGGGCCCCAGGTGCGGGTGTCATCGCCGCCCGAACCGGGGTTCTCGATCTTGATGACCGTGGCGCCAAGGTCGCCCATCAGTTGCGTGCAGGTCGGGCCTGCCAAAATCCGGCTCAGGTCAAGAACCACCACCCCATCCAGCGCACCTGTCATGTATCACCCCTGTCTAAATCCGCCCGTCATATGACCTGCGATCAATGGCGGCTGCAATGACCGTAAAGCGGTCGGCCTGCATGGCTGCGTGCAATGCCGCGCGCAAATCAGCGCGGTTGTCCACCGTTACGCCATGCCCGCCGAAGGCCCTGCCAATCGCCGCAAAGTCGTGGCGGGCGAAATCGACGCCGGTGCCGGGCAGCTGCCGCTGGCGCTGTTTCAATTCGATCAGCGCGAGGCTGGCATCGACAAACACCACAAAGATCGTCCGCAGCCCCAGTTCGGACGCGGTGGACAACTCGCCCGCGACCATCAGCATTCCCGCGTCGCCGCTGAAGCTGACCACCGTGCGGGCGGGTTCGGCCACAGTCACCCCCATCGCCAGCGGTACGGCGCAGCCCATGGTGCAAAGGCCCGAAGATTGAAGCAGGCTGCGCGGTTCGGCGCAACGCCACATCTGCGACAACAGGATACGGTGCGCGCCACTGTCCGCTGTGGCGATGGTGTCGCGCGGCAGAACGGCCGCACATTCCGCGATGACACCCGCAGCACCCCATGCGTCGCCGTGCGGAAAGGCTGCGGCAAGCGCCGCCTGCACCGCTGCAACCCCGCCGCCGGCCCATGTCGCGCACGGCGTGACACCGCGCCCCAACGCCGCCAGTGCCGCACCGGTATTTGCCACGATGTTCACCCCGGCCTGGTGCATGTAATGCAGGTTCGGCACGGCGGCGATGTCGATCACCGGCGTCTCGTCCGGGTTCCATATCTCGCTCCAGCCCTGCCGCATCTCGATCGGATCGTAGCCGACGCACAGGATCAGATCAGCGGCGCGCAGCAGCGGCAGCAGATGCCGGTCCGCCAAAGGCGACAGGCCCGCGCCACCCAGACACAGCGGGTGATCCTCGGTCACGATGCCCTTGGCTTTGTAGGTGGTCACGAAGGGCACACCGAAGCTTTCCGCAAAGCAACGGATCGCACCGCCCGCCCCATCCTTCACCGCATCTAGCCCCACGATCATCACGGGGCGCTGTGCCCCGGCCAGCCACGCCCGCGCCTGCGCGAAGCCTGCCGAAGCCGCAGGCTCCAGCGGCAGCGCCACCGCCCTTCGCCGCAAACGATCAACCACCACAGGCGTATCCGCCACTGAAATGGGCACGTCGATGTGCACCGGGCCGACGCGTCCTTCAGTGGCTATCCCCAACGCCTTGTCGGCGATGATGTCGGCGCTGTGTGCCGTCAGCCGGAAAGTCGCCTTGGTGATCGGGCGGAACACCGCCTCGTGGTCTATCACCTGGTGGGTGTAACGCTGCGCTTCGTCCGCATCGACACATCCCGTCAGCACGACCAAAGGCACGCGGTCCTGCATCGCATTGGCGACCACATTGACGCCATTCATCGCCCCCGGCCCGATGGTTGCCACCAGAATCCCGGGCGCTCCGTTCCTGTGATGCACGCCTTCGGCCATAAAACCCGCTGCGTTTTCGTGCTTGCACAGGATGAAACGGATACCGGCACGCTCCAAAGCGTCGATCAGGGTCAGCACCTCGCCCCCCGGCACGCCAAAGGCGTGGCGACAGCCTGCCTCATGAAGGCGGGCGGCAAGCAGATCGGCGGCGCGGGGGGGGGTGGGTGCGGTCATCGGTTCCTCATCTGGCGTGCCGTCGATAAGCACGGGATCGGGGCAGACAGGCAAGAGCCTCACCACAAGTTGAGCAAGGTTTCAAAGCCGCCAAACCCAGACCACCCAGAATCCAAGCGCAAGCCAGGGACCAAATGCCAACGTAAGGCATAGCGTCACCATCAGCGGCAAGAAGGCCAGCACGCCCTCTGTCAGACCATGCAGCACAAAAATCCAACTTTCTCCGGATTTCGACGGGATCGAGCGGAACATCGGCGGCGAGATGGTCGGTATTCCCTTGCGCCAGGCGGGTGAGATCAACGCTGTAAATGATGGCAACATCAACGAAACCGAAAGCTACACCCTCACGATGATCACCGGCGACCGCCGCAGCGGCACCCGGGCGGCCGTTGGCAGCCCGGGCGCGCCCGGCGTGATCAACTTCGCCAAGCCGATCGACAACATCGGCAACAAGACGATCCCGGATTATGCGGCCTATGCCAATAGCCACATCTTCAACATCGCATTGCCGGGCTGCGCCACCCCCGGCAAAGTCTTTGTCGGTCAGCGCGCCGAAGCCTTCGCCGTGAATCTGGGCGAGATTTTTGACCTCGTGAACCTTGTGCCGGTCCAGGGCGCGGCAAACCCGGACTGGCCGCAGTACAGCGTAACGACGCCATTTGCCGGCGGCATCGTTCAAGACCGCGCGAATGACGATCTGATCGGCGAAGCGAACGTGACCTCGATTGCGATGGAAGTGCCGATTGCCTGCCTGACCGGAACCGGCAATGGTGTGATCGGCGCCTGGACCACCGCAAGCCTGCCGCAGGCACAGTTGCGCGACCCGTCGCCGACCTACAATGGCACCACTGTGCAAGGCGGGGCGCTGGTTCAGGTATCGCGTCTGTCCAACCCGCTGGTGAACGAAGTTGTCATCGGCCTGAAGGACAAGAACCTGTTCAACGCCGCTCAGCCGACGCAGGATAGTGCGTTGGCAACCTATGTGACAAACCCGACGCTGCCTGCGCTGCTTGATCTGCTGTTCCGCGATGCCGTAGGTTCGGCCACCAACATCGCGCCCGGCAACTTCCCGCGCAATGATCTGGTCACCGCTTTCCTGACCGGATTTCCCAACGTGAACCAGATGGCGACCGTCACCGCATCTGAAATGCTGCGCCTGAACACCGCCTTCCCGGCGACGCCCCGCGATCAGCAACATACGTTCGGTCTGGTGGCAGAAGATCTGGCCGGCTTCCCGAACGGGCGTCGTCCAGGGGACGATACCGTCGATATCGCGCTGCGTGTGATGATGGGTGCGTTGTGCCACCCACTGCCGCTTGGCGCGGAACTGGGCGCTCCCGGTGCCGTCGAAGACACGCCGTCTGACTTTGTGAACCTCGGCCTCTGCGCACCGGAAGATGCGCCGGTCGGCACGGCACCCTTCACCGATGGGGCGCCGCTGCGGGCTACCGAGTTGCAGAACGCCTTCCCCTATCTGAACACGCCGATTCCCGGCTCGCCAAACAACCTGTGAAGGGGGATGCAATGACACGCAAACGCAAACTGCTTTCGGTCGCCGGGATGTCGTTGGTGGTGCTTGCCGCCTGTGATGGCAGCGACGGTGTTCTCGGCAACGCGCAGGCGCAATTCGGCAATGTTTTTGCCGCAGCGTTCAACGCGCCCGGCACGGCAGAACCGTCCGAGGCACTGGCCATCCGCTATCAGGGCGTCAATGGCGTCAGCCTGACCGCCGAGCCTGTGGATATTTGAAACCGCGCCATCCCGGCGAAAACCGGGGTGGCCGCTTGACGAGTTCCGGCGGCAGGGTCAAACCTGCCGTCTTTTTCATGCCCGCCTCCGCGAAATTTTTCACACCGGTTTTCCGGCCAGGACCGATGCCCTTGCTGACCGGCCACCCGCGTGCTTCCGCCAGCCTGTCGAGCGCTTGAAAATTGCCGCGACAGACCTTCCGGCCGTCACATTCCGGGCATCGCCCCGCCCGTGTCGTGAGAGATGACCACCACCTCGGCCACACCACCCGCGCCCTGCCGCCGCTGGATCAGGCTGGTGCGGCTTTGCACCGTTCCCCCCACCGTCACCGTCACCTGCACCACGAAAAAGCGCGATACATAGCCTGCGCCCGGCGGCAGGATTACCCGTGCCGATGTCACGTCGGCAGAAGTCAGAAGCCCGTTGCGCTTGCGTATGGCAGCAAGGCTGCCCGCCTGCACCGGATTGTCGGTCAGCACACCCAGCAAGGCGTCAGGTGCAGTGTTGATGTTGATCGCGGTGCGTTCCGGCAGCACGGTCACCAGTTCCGCAAGCCGCGACACCTCGTCTGCGGTCAGCCCCGCCTCGGGCACAAGATCAGCCAGCCGCTCCAGCGGGGCCGCCAGCGCCAGCCGCGCCGCGATGCGGGGTGCGACATCCGGCGGCAGGTCCAGCACCTGCACGATCCGCCCCAGCATCTGCGCACCGAAAGCCCCGCTGGCCGCGAGACTGTCAAGGTTGAACAGCGCCTGCGCATCCACGATGGTCAGCGCGAACTGACCGCCTTCAATTGCCACGGGTTCCTGCCCGGTCAACGCCCAGCCTTCGGTGACATTGTCCGTCGCGGGCGCCTCCACCATGTCGCGCCGCAAGGCCACAACGGCGCTGGCCTCGCCCGCCGCGATCAGGGCAAGCGCCTGCCCTGCCTCGCTGAACCGCTGGCTCCGGGTGATCGACAGTTCCGACAGGCTGACCATGGCGAACACCACCGACGCCATCAGCGCAAGGATCACCAGCACATTGATCAGCACCACGCCCTGATCACGGCTGCGGACCATCATCGCGCCTCGGCTGGCAACAAAGCCACCCGGTGCAGCCCGACCCCGCTGGTCAGCGTCACGTCCAGCATGACCGCACGCGGATTGGGCGGCGCGCCGGTGACCGGGGCCAACTGCCCCTCGGGTGGCCATACGGCAGCCCATCCCACCCGGCGTTCGAACACTTGCCAATCGGCGGCTGCCACGCCTGTCAGGACATTCTGGCGCGCAATCGGCGGGCCGGACGCGCGCGAAACAGTGCGGACCAGTACGCCGTCCTCCAACGCATAGCGCAAGGTAATCGCACCTTCCGCCACATCGGGGGCAGACCGGCGCAGACCAATTCCGGCTTCGTCCATTGTGAAAGACTGGCCGCGTGCCTGGGAAAAATCCAGCGTCATCAGATGCATCGCGCGCTGCATTTCCGCCAGCCGCTCCAGCCGCCCTTCGGTCAGTCGCTGGGTGCGCAGCACCTGATCCAGCATCGTGAACCCCGCTCCGCCGATCAGCGCAAACAGCGCCAGCGCCACCAGCACCTCGATCAGGGTGAACCCCGCCGTGCCGTGGCGGGTCGCTGTCACGACCCTGCAACCTCACCCAGAAGCAAGATTTTGCCACCCTCGATTCCCAGAACCGTCAGGTCACGCTGGCAGCGGCCATCGGCCAGAAAGCGGAATGCGCCCAGAACACCGGTAAAGCCCGCGCCCCGCGTCACCCCCTTGTGGTTCAACTGGCGGGCATTGCCAAGCCCGACCGCCAACAGCGCCGCGTCGTGACCCAAGGCGGCGACAATGCCCGGCTGTTCGCCGTAAGCCGCCTGAAACCGGTCGGCAAAGGGCAGGAACAGATCAGGCGGCGGCGCAGCGAACCAGGCACCCGCCAGATTACTATCCGCCGTCACATCATCCACGCCCCATTGCACCGACCCGAGGATCTGGAGGTCGCTGCCTTTCAACCCGCGCGCAAAGCCCGCCAGCGATGCGCCGCCATCGGGCAGGAATACCGCCTGCGGCGACGTGCCGCCGCCTGCCTGCCGGATTGCATCTGCCAGCCCGCCAGCCGCCGGATCACGCAGCAGCGTCGCAGTCAGCGAAATACCCCCCGCTGCCGCAATCCTGACGGCAGCCTGCGCCGAGGCGACACCCAGCGGTGTATCGCGCGCCACGAGTGCGATCCGCGTCAGCCCCTGCGCACGGGCATAGCTGAACATGGTGGAAACCGACTGTGCCGGCGTGATGCCCATGACGAACGCCCCCTGCGGGCCAAGGGCATCGTCATTGGAAAAAGTGATCACCGGAACCTTGCCTGCCACCGCCAGCACAGAAGGCGTCTGATCCGACCTGAGCGGCCCCAGCAGTATTTTCGCCCCCGCCGCCAATGCCGCCCGCGCCGCCGCAGCCGCACCTTCGGCCGTATCGGCCGTGTCATACACCTTTGGCGCATCGGCCGGCGCCACGCCCTGCGTGACAAGGCTTGCGGCGCGGCCCATATTCTGGCCCAAGGCAGCAAGTGATCCCGTCAGCGGCAACAAAAGCGCCGCGTCGCGGCCACCGGAACCACCGCCGCCCGCTCCACGGCCCGTCGAGGGCAATGCGCCACAGGCCGCCAGAGGTGCGGCAAACACAGGAAGGCTCCAGCTTGCCAAAGCAGACCGGCACAGATCACGGCGATTCATCCGGTGCGCGCCCATCCTGTCGGGAGCGTTCGCGTTTGCGGCCTCTGCTGGCGTGGTCATTGATCGTGCTCCTTGGTCTGGCAGCGTTCGCAGTGTCGCTGGTCCGGTATATGCCGCTTCGCTTCGCCGCGCATCAGGCAGGTTTGCCACTGGCTGCGGATCGCCTGTCGGGCACGGTATGGCAAGGCCGGGTGCAGATGGACGATGCCACGACGGTGACCTGGGCGACTGATGCCGGGGCCAGCTTGCGGGCGCTGGCGCTGGTCGTCAACTGGCGCGTGGCGGGTCCGGGCACCGATCTGGCCGGGCGGGTCGCGGCATGGCCCAGGTCGGCGGATATCGGCCCGGTGGCAGGTCGTGCGGCATGGGGCCTGGTGATGGCGGTGATGCCCGGCTTGCAGATCCGCTGCGATACGCCGGCTGTGGTGGCGGGCCTGCGGCTGTCACTGGCGCCCGGCGTGCGGGCCGGCGGCGGGGGGATCACCGTGCCGGCGGGAACCTGTTCGCGGCAGGATGGACCGCCGGTTTCGGTGCCCGCACTGACGGCCGCGCTGACGACGGGCGCGGATGGGGTGCGGGCGGTGCTGACGGGCGATGCCGCGCCGCAAGTGCCGCTACTGACGGCCCGCCTGACCAACGCCGACCAGATCGTGCTGACCATCCATGCCGCCGGGGCCGCGATGGTTCCCGGAATGCCCGCCGGTGCCGACAGCGAGATCGAGTTGCCCCTTTCGGCCCTGCTGCGCTGATCAGCCATTGGCAAGACTGTTCATCGACACGATCGGCAGCAGGATCGCCAGCACCATCATCATGACAAGACCACCCATCACCAGCAGAATCGCCGGTTCCACCAATGCCACCAGCGCGCGCACCCATGCGTCCAGATCGCGTTGCTGATCGGTGGCTGCGTGGTCAAGGGCAGCGCCAAGATTGCCCGTCGCTTCGCCACTGGCCACCATTGCAACCAAAATGGCGGGAAACACGCCTGCCTCTTCCATCGCGCGCTTGAGGCCGCTGCCCTGCCGCACCTTTTCGGTAACCTCGGCCACCCTGGCGCGGATATGCAGGTTGGGGGTAACGTTGGCTGCGGCATTCAGCGCCTCGATCAGCGGCACGCGGCTTTGCACCAGAGTTGCCAGAGTGCCGGCGAATTGCGCCGCGTTCATGCGCTGCACCAGCTTGCGCGTGAAGCGGGCCTCGGCGAGAAAGCGGTGCCAGAGCAAGCGGTTGCGGGGCACCCGCAGCCAGCGTTGGAAACCGAGCAGTGCCGCCATCAGGCCCAGCCCTGCAAAGACCCCATACCCCCGCACAAGCGCCGACACAGCAATCAGCGCGCGGGTCAGAAAAGGCAGATCGGCGCCGCGCCGGCTGAAAACACGCACGATGTCGGGCACCACGAAGGCCATCAGCAGGGTGATGATCGACAGGCTGACCAGGGCCAGCAATGCGGGATACAGCAGCGCCAGTTGCACCGTCTGGCGGTTGCGCGCGCGGTTTTCAACAAAGCCGGCGAGGTGAGTCATGACCTGATCCAGCTTGCCGGACTGCTCGCCCGCTTTCACCGACGCGCGGTAGAAGTCGGAGAATATTTGCGGATAGGCGGCCAGCGCATCGCCAAAACTGCGCCCCTCCAGCACAGCGGCGCGCACCGTCAGCAAGACCCCCGCGACTTTCGACGGCTGGCCCTGTGCGATCGTCGACAATGCATCCTCGATCCGCAGGCCGGACCCCAGCAACGTCGCCATCTGACGCGTCACCAGAGTGAGTGCGGCGAGCCCGATCTTCGGGCCCGCGCGCGGCGGTTTGGCGGGAGCAGGCGCTGAGGACCAAAGCACGGTTGCAGACGGCGCTGTGCGTTCCGCGCTGGCCGTGACCTCCAGCGGCAGCAACCCACGGCCCCGCAAAGACTGACGCGCGGCAGCGGCGCTCGCGGCTTCGATCATCCCGGATTGGGATTTGCCGGCCGGGTCCATGGCTTTGAAGCGGAATGCGGCCATCAGGAGAGAGCCACGGGGCGAAAGTGAAACGGGGATTTGAGGGGGGACATTTTGAGGGCCAACGTGCAAATCCCCCCGCTTGCCGTCAGGAACACCCTTCTTGTTCGCACGGTAAGGATGGGGAGCAGGCGCAGCCAGCCGGACGGTTGGCGACACGACCGCTGCGGGGCGGGGCGATGGCCCGCTGCGGAGGCCTCCGGCGGGGATATTTTTGAACAGAGAATGGGGGTTGGCATGCGTTACACCTCGGCCGCAACGCGGGCGACGTCTTCGACCGTGGTCAGACCTGACCGGATCTGGCGCAGGCCGTCAGCGATCAGGCCGGGGCCGTCGGCGCGGGCCTGTGCCGCAAGGTCAGCTTCGGACGCGCCGGCGTGGATCATCGCCTCGATATCGCGCGTAACGGCGATGACTTCGTAAATGCCCACGCGGCCACGGTAGCCCTGGCCGTGGCAGACAGTGCAGCCGCAGGCGCGAAACAGCGGATCGCCGGTGGCGAGGCCGTCGATCCGGGCGACGTCGGCGGCGGTAGCCGTATCGACGCGCCGGCAGTCGGGGCAGAGGCGGCGCACAAGACGCTGTGCCACAACCCCAACCAGCATCGGCGCAAGCAAGAATCGCTCCACCCCCATGTCGATCAGGCGCGCGACCGCGCCAATCGCGGTATTGGTATGCAGGGTGGACAGCACGAAGTGACCTGTCATGGCCGACTCGACCGCCACTTGCGCGGTTTCCCGGTCGCGGATTTCCCCGACCATGATCACATCGGGGTCCTGGCGCAGGATCGCACGCAACCCCCGCGCGAAGGTCAGGTCGGTGCGCGGGTTCACCTGCATCTGGCCAATGCCATCAACCGAGTATTCGATCGGATCTTCCACCGTCATGATATTGCGGGACTTGTCGTTCAGGTGATCAAGCGCCGCGTAAAGTGAAGTGGTCTTGCCGGAGCCGGTCGGCCCGGTAACCAGCAGCATCCCGTCAGGGCGCGCGAGCAGGCGCGCGAACACATCCGCATCACGGGGCGACATGCCCAGACGGTCCAGCCCCAGACGCGTCGCGTCACGGTCCAGAAGCCGCATCACCACGCGTTCGCCGTATTGCGACGGGATGGTGGATACGCGCACGTCCACCTCATGCCCGCCGACACGCAGCGACACCCGGCCATCCTGAGGCAAGCGTTTTTCGGCGATGTCGAGTTTCGCCATCACCTTGATCCGGCTAACCAAGAGTGGTGCAAGGGCGCGTTTCGGTTCGACCATCTCGCGCAATATCCCATCGATGCGGAAACGGACCTTCAGGCTGCGTTCCTGCGTCTCGATGTGGATGTCCGACGCGTTTTCCTTGATAGCCTCCAGGAGGAGGGCATTGATCAGGCGGACCACGGGCGCATCTTCGGACTGATCCAGCAGGTCATCCACCACGGCCGTCGCATCGGCGAGGCCGGCCAGTCCACCATCGGCCCCCGCGGCATCCGACGCATCGGCGGCATTGTCGCGGTAGGCGGTGGCGAGGCGGGTTTCAAACGCGTCCGTCGTCAGAGGGGCGAAACGCAGGTTCGGGCCTGCGAGCCGCTGCACTTCGGCCAGCGCCGCGACCGGGACTGCGGGGCGCAGGGCACACAGCGGCCCATCGGGTGAGTGTTCCAGGATAACGCCATGTTGGCGGGCGAAGCTGTAGGGAAGCCGTGCGGTCATGGCATGGGCCTTTCCAGGGTCAGACTGGCATTGACCGTGCCCGGTGCAGGGCGGCGCGTCAGGTCCAGCGTAGTGACAGCAAGGCCATGGTCGCGGTGCAGCGTCTCCAGCCACAGGATCACGGCGTCGAGCGGGGCTTCTTCAAGCACGAGAGCGAGACGCGGACCTTCGGGCTCCAGCCTGCGGATCACCAGCTGAAATCCGGCGGCGGTTTCGGTGATAATCACGTTGAGCGGACGGTCATCCTGCGGGGCTTGAGCCGCCGCAGCGGGGGCGGATTGCAACATGGCCAGCGCGCGGTCATGGCGCGCGATCTGCTCGGTGAGGCCGGCACGGCGGGCTTGCAGCGGTTGCCAGACGGCGGCGAAGGCAAGCCACAGCGCCGCAAACGCAAGCATGGCGCCAAGCAACAAACGCTCACGCGGGGTGCGGTCGGCCAGCCACGGGGTCAGCGGGTTGGTCATGGGGTGGGACCCGTGATGGTCATCTGCACTTCGGCAGCGCCGCCGCCGGTGGTGGCGGCCCCTGCCGATACGGTCAGGCCAGCGCCGGCAAGCGCCGTTTCCACCCCTTGCAGGGTGGCAAGGTCAGGCGCTTCCAGCGTCAGGGTGGCAGTGTTTCCTGCGGCGGCGTAGCGCAGGTCTTGCAGCGTGACGCGGCCCGCATCGGCAGCGAGGGCGGTGAAAATCTGCACCATCAGAGGCAGCAACCCGCCCTGTCCCGCAGGTTGCCGCGCGGCCAGTGCCTGTGCCAGGGCAGTTTCCAGATCGGTGCCGGTGGACTGGCCCGTGGCCGCCAGCGCCGTGTGAAGCGCCGTGGCACTGGTCTTTGCGATGCGCCCAAGCGCCACCACATCTGCGGTCAGCAGCGCCAGATGACCAAGTCCGGCCAGAGCAAGCACCGCCAGCAGACCGCGCAACCCGCGCGGCCAACCCGCACCACGCCCCGCATGGCGCCCGGCCCGCAGGTCGAAGGTCGCAAGCGCGGCGTCGAGCACCGGCAGTGTGGCCATGAACGCAACCGGTATCCCCGGCGGCAGCGCACCGGCATACAGCGTCACCGGGGGCGAACCGGCCGCAGCCCAGAAGGCAGGCAGGGCCTGCTGCGAGGTGGCAAATCCGCTGCCATCGGCCTGTCGCACCAGCACCCGCGCCCCACCCCAGACCGCCCAGCCCTGTGCGGGCACCGGCAGCGCCAGCGTATCGGGCAACAGCCGCAAGCCCGCGATTGCGTTTTGCGCCGCCATGGCGGTATGGCTGACGACTGCGACCAGCCATCGACCGCCGCCAAGCGACGGCCCAAGCACCACATGCACTTCGTCCAGCGGCTGTGCGATACGGTCTTCGACCGCGAAGGCCACAGCGGCGCGGCGCTGTGCGGCAGGCATCGACGGCATGGCCACGGCGAGCAGCAGCACGTCCTCGCCGCCAAGCCATGCAACACCGGGCATTTCGGGCACCGGACCGCCCGGAACGCCGGATAGCGCAGGTGTATCAACGGGTGCCGGACCATGCACGCCACCACCCTGTGTTACGACCAGTTGGAGCGCCGGTCGCGCAAGGGTTGCAGCGCTGTGGTTTTCTGGCATGGTCTGCGTGTGCTCCTTGCCGTCGGCGGAATTTGGTAACAATGTGAATACGTGTTGAAACCTGTGCAAGTTTCAACCCGTATAGAACGTGAGACCCTTGTTACCCTTAGAAAGTGATCCGATGCCCCTTGAGTTCCCTCTCAGAACCCGGCGAAATCGCCAGAGCGACGCGGGCGTCACACTGATCGAGATGATGGTGGTGCTGGTGATCATCGGCATCGTTGCAGCGCTGATCGTGCCAAACGTGATCGGGCGGCCGGACGAGGCACGGGTTGCGGTGGCGGGGACCGACCTGAAAACCGTAGCGGCTTCGCTGGAAATGTACCGGCTGGACAACCGCAGCTATCCCACGACAGCGCAGGGACTTCTGGCACTGACCGAAGCGCCGACGATTGCGCCCCTGCCCGTGAACTGGGTGGCGGGGGGGTATTTGCCGAACCTGCCGCTGGACCCGTGGGGCAACCCCTATCTCTACCGCGCGCCGGGAGAGGCGGGCCCCTATGAATTGATTTCGCTGGGGGCTGATGGCGAACCCGGAGGGGAAGGCGTGGATGCCGACATCCGCCAGGGTGCGGGCGGCGGGGCGAACGGATGAGGCCGGTGCGGCCCTTGATGCGCGATACGCAGGCGGGCATCACGCTGATCGAGGTGCTGGTGGTGCTGGCGGTGATCGGCGTTGCGACCGGGGCCACGATGCTGGGCCTTAATGCCGCAGACCGTGACACGCGGGCCGAAACCGAAGCGGTGCGGTTGGCGCGCCACCTGTCGCTTGGCGTGGACGAAGCGCTGATCGGGGGGCGGACGCTGGCGTTGGTCTGGGACGCGCGCGGCTACCGGTTTCAGCGGCGGGGTGCAGAGGGCTGGGAAGACCCTTCGTCGGCCAGCCTTGCGCAGCGCCATGATTTGCGCAGTCCTCTGGTGCTGACGCGAGACGGGACCGAGGTGGATCCCGTGCTGATTGCAGCCAGTGCATCTGGTCCGCTGGTGACCTTCGCGGTCGGCGGACGTGGCGTGGCGTGGCAGGTCAAATTTGATGGATTCACCGCGATAGCAGAACCGGAGGGCGGGGCGCTCCCTGTCCGAACAGGTGTCGGAAATCACCGGGCGGACGCTGGTGCTGGACCCGAACGTGGCCGGAATCGTCACCGTTATTTCGACACAGCCTTTGAATGTGGACGGGGTCTGGGAATTATACCAGTCCGTGCTGGGGGTGCAGGGGTATGCGGCACTGCCCTCGGGCAACCTGTGGCGCATCGTGCCGCAAGCCACGATCCGCGAAGGCGGCGGCGTGGTGGAAAGCGAGGCTGACCTCGGGCGGCTGGACGTGATAACCCGGCTGGTGCAGTTGAAAAACTTCCCGGCAGCAACGGCGGTGGGGGCGTTGCGGCCCTTGGTGGCGAATTTCGGCTATATCGAGGCGGTGGTGGATACCAACACGCTGGTCATCACCGATACCGCCGAAAACGTTCGCCGCATCGAAGGCATCGCCCGCGCGCTGGATGCGGACAACGGGCAAGAGGTGTTCACCATCCCGATCCGCAATGCCGACGCAAGCGAAGTGGGGGCAGCGGTAACCAGCATTCTTGGCACCACACCGCAGGCCGGAACGGCCGCACCCCGGGTGACTGTGGACACACGGTCCAACCTTTTGATATTGAATGCCGATCAGGAAACATTCACCATGGTCCAGCGCATCGTGGCCGATCTGGATGTGCCGGGGCGGGCGATCCCGTCCACCGTGCCGGTCACACGGGTCTACAACCTGAAATACGCCGATGCCACATCAATGGCCGAAGTGCTGCGCGGGTTGGTGGGGTCGGGTTCTACCGCCGTCAGCAACCCGGTGGCGCAGGCGTTGGCGCCCGAAATCGACCCCACAACGGGGTTTGCTGTCGAAGATGCCGATGTGCGCGTCGTTGCCCCGCCGGTGCTGTCGCTGGCGGCGGAAGACATCACCATTCAACCGGTGCTGGAAAGCAACGCGGTGGTGGTGCGGGCGCGGGCGGAAGTGCAGGCCGACCTTGCGTCGCTGATATTCGAGCTGGACCAGCGCCGCCCGCAGGTGCTGATCGAGGCCGCGATCGTCGAAGTGTCGGGCGACATATCCGAGGCGTTGGGGGTGCAGCTTGGTTTTGGGGCCGCAGCCCCGCCGGGCGGATTTGCGGCCACGTCATTCTCGCCCGCGGGCCCGACGCTGGACAATATTCTGACGTTGCTCGGGTCGCCCGTGGCTGCGGCGGTCGCGCCGGGTGGCTTGTCTATCGGATTGTCACGGCAGGACAAATTCGGGTTGCTGCTGCAAGCGCTTGGTCAATCGACCAAGGCAAACCTGCTGTCCACCCCCAGCATCACCACGCTGGACAACCAGCCGGCCGAGATCATCGTGGGCCAGAATGTACCGTTCCGCACCGGGTCTTTCACGTCGGAAGGCTCCACTCAAAGCACCATCGAACGCCGCGATGTGGGTATTACCATGCGGGTGGTTCCGCGCGTGAACCAAGGCGATGTGATCCAGCTGGACATCACGCAAGAGGTGTCGTCGCTGGCCAGTGCTGCCGTGGCCGGTGCTGCCGACATTGTGACCAACCGGCGCAGCATCAAGACCACGGTGCTTGCCGACAATGGCGGCACCATCGTGCTGGGCGGACTGATTACCGACGACCGGCAAACCTCACGGTCCGAAGTGCCGGGCTTGGGCAAGCTGCCATTGGTGGGCGGGTTGTTCCGGTCAAAAAGCGAATCCGCCCGCAAGCAGACGCTGTTCGTCTTCATGCGCCCGACGATCTTGCGCACGCGCACCGATGTGTCGTCGGTATCCGACAACCGCTTTCAACGCCTGAAAGCGATCGAGGCAAACCCCGGCGACAAAGGCAGCCTTTTGACAGAACCCAAACCCGTGCGCCGCCTGCCAGTGGAAATCGACGGGCTATATTAGGATCACATGATGAAACGTCTGCTTGCCCTTATCGCACTTTCTACGGCAACTCCGGGTCTTTCGCATGAATTCTGGATACAGCCGGAACAGGCCGAAATCGCTGTGGGGGGGCAGATCAACGCTGTCACCTATGTAGGCAGCCACTTCGAGGGTGAACAACTTCCGAATTACGCGTCGATGCAGCGCATCGTGGACGTAACTCTGGGCGACAAGACCGAGACGGTCTTTGGCCCGGAAGGCCAGATGCCCGCCTTGCAGGTGCCCAGTCTTGGCGAGGGCCTGCACGTCCTGCGTATTCAGTCGCGGGATTTTCAGCTGACCTATGAAAGCTACGACAAGTACCTGGCCTTTCTGGAGGAGGCACAGCGCCCCGAACTTGCCGCCGAACATGATGCGCGCGGACTGCCGCGTGACGGCATCCGCGAGGTTTATTTCCGCTACGCGAAGTCGTTGGTTGCGGTCGGGGCGGGTGGCGGCGCCGACCGTTTCATGGGCATGCCGTTCGAATTGATCGCGCTGACCAACCCTTACACCCAAACCCCCGGCGACATGCGGTTCGAGCTGCGGTTTGTGGAAAAACCATTGCCCGATGCGGCCCTGCACATCTTTCACCGCGCGACAGATGGCACGGTGGACAACATCCGCCTGCGCACGGATGCTGCGGGTGTGGTAACGGTGCCGTCCGCCAAACCCGG